>ERZ1034949.401-NODE-401-length-29021-cov-24.729649_pt1 | contig 29021 bp, 21 predicted proteins | sample MGYA00520590_ERZ1034949 | MGnify/ENA primary metagenome ERZ1034949 (study PRJEB33766, sample SAMN09781752) | gut metagenome | biome: gut microbiome | host: Homo sapiens | place: Madagascar | study: EMG produced TPA metagenomics assembly of the PRJNA485056 data...
TGCATAAAAATCCAAGAATGAAATCTGACAACGATTTAATCAGCGCTTCCCTAGCCCAATTTATGGAGATATAGAAAAAATATTTTCATGTCATAAACTCCATCTATAACCGCATAAGAGCAAATATTGGTGATACAATGGGAATCATGGAGAAGGGAAACTATTCCGGCTTTTATTGGGCAGTTTGCATGTATATGATTCTTGGAGGCGCTCTATGAGAAAACTTTGGACTTTACTCATTGCTTTACTGGCAGCCCTTTGCTTTGTGACTATGGCAGAGGCATCCGATGAGCAGGAAATGAACAGGAAGCTTGGCTATTTCGATAATACCCGGACTGTACTGCTTCTTCCAACCCGCTGGAGGGGACAGGGCTATGAAGCGGCGGCCTATGTCAATAGAGATATGAAGCAGATTTTTCGCTACCCCTATTATCGGACTTTGGATGTGGCGGACTATGCCAATGCGTCAGTTTCTCCTTCAGAGCTGGCAGAACTGGCAGATAAGACGGGGGCAGATATTGTAGTAATGCCTGTCATTACGGAATGGTACCAGATGGTTTTCCATCGTTTTTTCTTCGATGATGATGATCCGATCCTGCAGACCAGGGCAGTCATCGATATTTACAGTTATAAAAAAACAGATGGCACTGTGCGGGATGACCGGAGCAGCTACTTTAATACGGAAGATGAAAGTACTACAAGGAATGTATATATTCTTGACGATATGATGAAAAAGATTTACAAGACCTTTCCCTATCGCCGGGTTCCGACTGACGTATCCCGGTCTCTTTCCGGTGACACCACGGATAATACGCCTAAGGCGGGTATGAAGAACTGAGGAGCTGGAGCAATTCATCAAATTGCGTTTTGTCGAGCTACTGTGTTCGGTGCGGATGGGTAGAGTCATTCGTGCCGTAGGCTGTTGAGCCTTCCTAGCAGCTAGGAGCTAACAGCTAGAAGCCCTGCACGAATGACTCTATCCATCCGCACCGCCCAACAACTCGACAAACTGAAATTGGCAGTACACTAAAAAACAGCGCAGGAAAAATGATTTCTCATTTTTCCTGCGCTGTTTTTTGCTGGTTCATAGCCCTTTCTGCTCAATACCGCTGACCAGATATCCCAGATGGGCTGTGCTGTTCAGCGTAACGAGGCGCCAGATACTTTTATCACATTCCAATACATTAATGCAGGCGTTGTCCTGCTTAATCTGCCAGAAATGGCTCATATCCAGGCCCAGAAGGTCACAGATAATGGCTTTATTCACCGCATCATGGGCAGCAACAAGCACAGTTTCCCCATCATATTTCGCAGCATATTCGTCAAAGGCTTCCCTGGCGCGCTTTCTGACGTCTTCCAGGTTTTCTCCTTCCGGCATCTGGACCTGTTCCGGATGGGTATGCCAAAGGCGGAATTCCTTCGGATATCGGGCTTCGATTTCATCGGCATGGATGCCTTCCCAGAGACCGTGGGAAATTTCAATGAGCCGTCCGTCTTTCATGACGGTCAGGTGATGGTAGTCGGAGGCCATGCGGCAGGTCTCAAAGGAACGGGAGAGGGGAGAAGAAATGGCGCGGTCAATCGGAATATTTTTCAGCGCCAGAGCTGCTTTTCTCCCCTGTTCGAGGCCCCGGGGAGACAGGGGAGTATCTTCCTGTCCCTGGTAGCGCCCTTCGATGTTCCACGTGGTTTCGCCGTGCCGGAGAAGAATGATTCGTATCATAAGGGCTCCTTAGTGTTCGCAGTGAATGACTTTGACATCATGGATACCGTCGATATTCATGAGGGCAGGAATGACGGCAGAAGGAATATCTTTGTCCACAGCCACAGCCATGACGTTGGTTCCCTCTTCTTTACCGGCACCCACCTGCATGCCATTGATGTTGATGTGTTCTTTGCCCAGTACCGAAGCCACCTGACCAATCATGCCCGGCTTATCTTCATGGGGCGCAATGATGATGCAGCCTTTGGGTTCGAAATCTACCCGGAAATGATCGATGGAAACGATTTTGGCTTCTTTCCTGTCGAAGAGGGAACCGGTGATGCGGTGGCTTCCTTTATCTGTATCTACGGTAAGGGAAATGGTATTGGTAAAATAATGACCCTTTTTTGCTTTGACTTCTCTTACATCCATATGGCGGTTTTCTGCAATGCCCCGGGCATTGACAAAGTTTACAGTCTGCTGGAGTACCGGTGCCAGAAGTCCTTTCAGGACGGCCGTGGTGAGGGGGGCAGTTTCGGTATCCGCCAGTTCACCAGTATATTCCACATTTACCCGGTTAATGCGGCCGCCGGCCAGGTCAATGGCAATATTACCCATCCGTTCACAGAGATTGAAATAGGGCTGAATGACATGGAGTGTAGCTTTCGTAATAGGTGAAGCATTGACGGCGGTGGCTACCGGCTCTCCATGGAGTGCCTGCATAACGCCAATGGCGACATCCGTAGCTACGCCGGCCTGGGCTTCTTTTGTGGAAGCACCGAGGTGAGGGGTCAGTGCCACATTGGTCATGCCGAGGAATGGATTTCCTTCCGGTTTCAGCGGTTCATGGGGCCATACATCGATACCGGCACCGGCTACTTTGCCGCTCTTCAGGGCATCTGCCAGGGCATTGATATCTACTACCGCACCCCGGGAAGCATTGACGATGCGTACGCCATCTTTCATCTTTTCGATTTCTTTTTTGCCGATCATCCCCCGTGTTTCATCGGTCAGTGGGGTGTGAAGAGTAATGTAGTCCGATTCCTTGAGAAGCGAATCCAGATCCACCAGTTCAACACCCAGCTGCTTGCCCCGTTCCAGGGGAATATAGGGATCATAGCCGATGGTTCTCATGTTGAATGCCTGAAGCCGTTTGGCTACGTTTGAACCGACTCGGCCGACACCGATAATGCCAACGGTTTTATTCAGGAGCTGGATGCCAGTAAAGCTTTTCCGGTCCCAGCGGCCTTCCATGATGGACTGGTGAGCCTGGGGAATATGGCGGGTCATGGACAGCATGAGGGCGATGGTGTGTTCGCAGGCGGCAATGGTATTGGATTCCGGCGTATTGACTACGGTGATACCTTTTTTAGTAGCCTCAGCAACGTCGATGCCATCAATGCCTACGCCGGCACGGCCGATGACCTTCAGATTCTTTGCGGCATCAATGACCTTTGTGGTAACCTTTGTCTGGCTTCTGGTAATAATGGCATCATAATCGCCGATGACTTTGCACAGTTCCTCTTCATTCATATTCGGCTGGATATCTACGATAAATTCTTTCTCCAGGATTTCTTTTGCTTCTTTGGCTACGTCGGCGGTAATAAAGATTCTGAACATATTTGTTTCCTCCTTGTCAGGTTTACAGGTAATCAGTATAAACAGGAAAGAGTCCAGGACTCCTTCTATAGTATTTTTTATGAAAATGGGGGTATTGCCAATTTCAGTTTGTCGAGCTGTTGGTATTCGATGTTGACGGGTAGAGTCACTCGCACGGGGCTGCTAGCTTCTAGCGGCTAGCAGCCAGGAAAACTGATTCGCCTGCGGCGCTTTCCATCCGACATTCTCGCCAGTCATTCGTGCTGTAGGCTGTAGAGCTTTCCTGGAAGCTAGAGGCTAGTAGCTAGAAGCCCCGCACCAATGACTCTATCCATCAGCACCTCTTCAATAGCTCGACAAACCGCAATTGGTCAATTTATCCATGAACTCTTTCGTATTCTTTCATGAAATCGGCCAGCGCTTCTGCGGCTTCCGGTGTGACAGCATTGTAGAGCGAAACCCGGAGGCCTCCTACAAGGCGGTGTCCCTTGACGCCGATGAAATCATTGGCTTTAGCTTTCTCTACAAAGTCTTTTTCCATCGCTTCATTTTCCAGGTTGAATGTTACATTCATGCGGCTTCTGGCTTCTTTCTCCGCATGACCCCGGTAGAATCCGTTACTCCTGTCAATAACGCCATAAATCATGGCAGCTTTGACTTTGTTTCTTTCTTCGATGGCTTTGAGACCGCCCATATTCTTGATCCAGTGGAGCATGCGGTTCAGTGTGTAAATGCAGAAAACCGGTGGCGTATTATATGTGGAATCTTTTTTGACGAATGTATTGTACTGAAGAAATTCCGGAATATCTGTCCGTGCTGTGGCAAGAAGGTCTTTCTTTATAATGGCCAGGGCCACTCCGGCGGCGCCGAGGTTTTTCTGGATGCCGGCCCAGATCATGTCGAACCGGTTGAAATCGATGTCCCGGGACAGAATATCAGAAGACATATCGCAGATTACAGGTACCTGTACTTCCGGAAATTTCCAGTATTCCGTACCGTAGATGGTATTGTTGGCACAGATATACAGATAATCGGTGTCCGGCTTAATATCATAGGTGTCGGGAATGTAGGAATAGTTTCTGTCTTTGGCGGAGTTGGCATCGTACACTTCTCCGAAAAAGGCAGCGGAATTTCTGGCTTTGTGGGCCCATACGCCGGTATCCGCATAGGCAGCCCGGGTATGAAGGAAATTATATCCTGTCATAAGGAACTGCATAGTGCCGCCGCCCTGAATAAATACGATTTCATAATCATTGGAAAGATGCATAAGCTCGCGAAGGAGATCTTTTGTTTCATCCAGCAGATCCTGGAATTCTTTGGACCGGTGGCTGATTTCTGTGATGCCCATTCCGGTATCTTTGAAATTGGTGAGGTCTTCTTTCATGGCTTCCAGTACTTCTAAGGGCATAGGGGAAGGACCTGCATTGAAGTTGAATACTCGTTTCATCATAAACCTCCTGATAACACAAAAAGAGAAGACGTCCCATGGGACGAGCTTCTCTTTTCTCGCGGTGCCACCCAATTTAGCCATAGCAAAAGGAAGAGCAGGTATAAAAAAACGCTCTCCATCCTCTAAGGGACGAGAGCACCCGCGATACCACCCAAATTGCCAAACGGCCATCTTTAGTCTGCTGTAACGGGCATACCCGAGGGATTCATCATCCCTGCCTCCGAAGTGGAAAGATAATGGAACGGTAACAGCTCTCACCGGCCGCTGTCTCTCTGAAAAAGTACCAGTATCCCTTCTTCATCATCGCCTGTTTCGTATGACTGGATTATAGCGCCGCCATTTACGCTTTGTCAAGGAGGAAATAAAAATGATTTTATCCAATTGCGGTTTGACGAGCTGATGTGTTCGGCGCGGGTGGGTAGAGTCTTTCGCATGGAGCTTCTAGCTACTAGCGGCTAGCTGCCAGGAAAGCTGACCCGCCTGCGGCGCTTTCCAATCGATATTTCCGTCAGTCATTCGTGCCGTAGGCTGGCCATCTTTCCTAGAAGCCAGGAGCTAGCAGCTAGAAGCCCCGCACGAATGACTCTATCCATCAGCGCCGCCCAACAGCTCGACAAACTGAAATATTCCAGTCCTGCACAAATCTTTTAACCGTGGTATAATACAGTCATACTATCTTTAAGTGTGATGATAGTATGTGTTTGATGCAAGATACAATCCATGAAGAAGGATAGAAGGACATTTCAGGAATTATTTCAAAGGAGAGTGGATTTGCATGTCAATTAAAACAAGAAAAATCGGAATTATTGGTGCCGGTAATGTGGGTTCCCACCTTGCCCTCCAGTTTGCGGTACAGGGACTGGCGGATGAGGTGGTATTTTACGATACCAACAATGACAAGGCTATTGGAGAATCGTTGGACCTTCTGGATGCGGTGAGCTACCAGCCCCATCATTTTGAGGCCTACGCAGGCACCGTGGATGATATGAAGGATGCGGATATCCTGATTAATGCTTCCGGGAAACCCCGCCTCCAGGGTCAGAACCGTCTGGACATGATGGATGGCGCTATCGCAACGAGCAAAGAGTTCCTCCCTCTTATCAAGAAATCCGGATTTGACGGCATTATTATTTCTATTTCCAATCCCTGTGACATTATTGCAGAATACCTGCAGTATAAACTGGACTGGCCGAAGAAAAAGATCATCGGTTCCGGCACGGCACTGGACTCTGCCCGTCTGCAGATGCAGCTTTCTACCCAGCTTAAGGTAAACCGCCGGTCCCTGACTGCCTATCTTCTTGGGGAACATGGGGATTCCAGCATGATTCCCTGGAGCCATGTAAAGGTAGCAGGCAAACCTATCGATGAACTGTTGAAAGAAAAGCCGGATCTCTATCATATGGATTCCAAAGAAGAAATTTTGCGGAAAGTCCATGAAGAAGGAAATATTGAAAATGCCAAGAAGGGATGCACGGAATTCGGCGTATCCTCTGCTACAGCAGAACTGGTTCGTGCCATTTACCACGATGAGCATAAGATCCTGCCATGCTCTGTATATCTGGATGGGCCCTATGGTATCCATGACAGCTTTGCATCCGTACCGGTGAAGGTCGGTAAGGATGGGGTAGAGGATATTATCGAACTCCACCTGACAGATAAGGAATATAAGGAACTTCACGATTCTATCCGTATCTTGAAGGAACATTTCGAAAGAGCATTGACACTGTAATCCAAATACAAAAAGACGTCTTCGGACGTCTTTTTTGCGTTGGACTATTGCGGTTTGTCGAGCTGTTGGTATTCGGCGCTGGCGTATAGAGTCACTCGCACGGGGCAGCTAGCTTCTAGCGGCTAGCTGCCAGGAAAGCTGACCCGCCTGCGGCGCTTTCCAATCGATATTTCCGTCAGTCATTCGTGCCGTAGGCTGGCCATCTTTCCTAGAAGCCCCGCACGAATGACTCTATCCATCAGCGCCGCCCAACAGCTCGACAAACTGAAATTGGCCTATTTTGTTTTCTCTTTTCTTTCCCCTTCCAAGTGCGGTATAATAAAACGACATGGTTATTATTATTTGAGGTGAAACATGACTGACTTGGAAGAAATAAAAAGACGCCGCACTTTTGCCATCATTTCCCACCCGGATGCCGGCAAGACAACGCTGACCGAAAAACTTCTGCTCTACGGTGGAGCTATCCATCTGGCAGGTTCCGTTAAAGCACGAAAAACAGCCCGCTATGCCGTTTCAGACTGGATGGAAATCGAAAAACAGCGCGGTATTTCTGTAACCAGCTCTGTGCTTCAGTTTGATTACAACGGCTGCCGTATCAATATTCTTGATACCCCAGGCCATGCGGATTTCTCTGAAGATACGTACCGGACACTTATGGCCGTTGACTCGGCGGTCATGGTCATTGATGTGGCCAAGGGGGTAGAAGCCCAGACCAAAAAACTTTTCAAGGTTTGTTCGGACCGGGGTATTCCTATTTTTACTTTTGTCAATAAGATTGACCATTTTGGTAAGAATCCCTTTGACCTGATGGCAGATATTGAAGATGTACTGGGAATCCGTTCCTGTCCCATGAACTGGCCTATCGGTGTGAATGGAGACTATACGGGTATTTATGACCGGGAAACGGAGATGTGCCATCTCTTTATCAAGGATAATGCCCACGGTGTAAAAAAGCTGGATGTGATTTCCGGAAAAATGGATGATGAAAAAATTACATCCCATCTGAGCCCGGAAGTAATCCAGTCTCTGAAGGATGACCTGGAACTGCTGGATGAAGCGGGGGACCCCTTCGATGCAGATAAGGTGGCAAAGGGAGAACTGACGCCCATGTTCTTTGGCTCCGCTATGACGAACTTTGGCGTGCAGCCGTTCCTTGAAAAGTATCTGGAACTGGCACCGCCGCCGGAACCAAGAAAAACACTGGAAGGCACAGTTTCTCCTGAAGATCCGAATTTCTCGGCCTTTGTGTTCAAAATCCAGGCCAATATGGATCCGAAGCACCATGACAGGGTGGCATTCATGCGTATCTGCTCCGGAGTCTTTGAAAAGGGAGTCAGTGTCCTGCACCGGCAGAGCGGCAAGATGATTCGTCTTTCCCAGCCCCAGCAGTTTCTGGCTACAGAAAGGCAGACTGTGGAAAAAGCCTATCCCGGTGATATTATCGGCGTCTTTGATACCGGTGAGCTGGGCGTTGGGGATACGGTATGTGAGAAGAAACATCCTGTTACTTTTATTGATTTCCCCGTATTCCCGCCGGAACTTTTTGCAAGACTTTCCCCGGAAAGCAGTATGAAGAGAAAACAGTTCCTGAATGGCGTGACACAGCTCGCCCAGGAAGGAGCTATTCAGGTCTATAAACAGCCTTATATTATGGAATCCTTCATTATAGGTGCAGTTGGCCAGCTGCAGTTCGAAGTCATGAAGTACCGCCTGGAAAATGAATATAATGTATCTGTCAATCTGGAACCTTTAGGCTTTACCACAGCCCGGTGGACGGAGGGTGATGTACCGCCGGAAGAACTGGTGGGTATCGACAATGCCATGGTGGTTTACGACCGTCGTGAGCGACCCGTTTACCTCCTGCCCAATGCCTGGCAGGCAGGATGGCTTGCCCAGAGAAACCCGAAGGTTAAATTTCTGGAAAGTCCGCCCCTTGGCGTGGCTGAACTGGAAGGAAACTGATGGAAATGGCCCCGCAGATTTTCTGCGGGGTTTTCTGTTTGAATGAACGGTGAGACAGAAGAGGAGCAGTACTGCCAATTTCAGTTTGTCGAGCTGGTGGGCGGCGCTGATGAATAGAGTCATTCGAGCGAGAGCTTCTAGCTACTCCATGCGAATGACTCTACCCATCTGCGCCGGACACAGTAGCTCGACAAACCATCATTTTTCATTCACCATTTCTATGACAAAATGTTATAATAACAAAAAGACTATACCGGTAAAGGTGGTGAAGGGATGGCAAGGCGAAAAGGACTGAAACAGTGGGACGTGATTACACGGGAAGGGTGGCTCCGGCTTATGGGTAACCCTGCAGTCATGACTCATCTCATGATGGAAATCTTTGACCGGCTTTATCATGCTGCGGATCATATGGATAATGGGAAAAATATTGCCGCCGCCCTTCATATGGAATACCGTGCCCTGAATTCTGCTGTAGGCTGGGCAGGAGGCAAAATCCGGGAGCTGGTGGAACAGGGCAGAGTTCCGGTTTATCCGGAAAAAGAAAAAAAGAAAAGAATCCGGAAAAAGCAGCAGAATCCAGGCCTCTATGAAACCTATACATTGGATGGCGAAAAGGTGACCGGAATGGCTTCCGAAATGCCGGAAACCTGCGATCGTGCTCCTTGGGAATATGTTTTTGACGGTACGGAAGGAGAGGGTGGTGCTTATTACTGGATCCTGAAACCGGAAGCGGTCCGGGCATACAGGGAAATACAAACGGCCAAAGGAACGGTTCCCCTTGAAATTCAGCATATTCTGGAGGAAGATGAATCAGCGGCAGGCATGGAAGGAAGCCTGTTTGCCAAATCCGCTGCTGTTACGGTGAGACGAATCCGTAGAGAATTGGAAGAAGAAAATTCATTCCAGAGAAAGTCCATGGTAGAAGAGCCGTGCTGTCTTGTCTGTGGCGTTCGCCGGATTTCCCTTTTGCAGGCATTCCCCTATGAAGAGGGAGATAAAAGAACGAAGGGACCTCTGTTCTGTCCTACCCATGGAGCTCTGTTTTCTGCCCACCTGATTTCATTTACCAATAAAGGGGAGTTGCTTGTATCGCCAGCTCTTTCCGAAAAAGAGAGGGAGCTATTCCAGCTCAGGCCCGGCGACAGGGCAAAGGCTCCATTTAAACATCGCCGCATGGCACTGCACCGTAAGATTTTTAACCAGGAAGCGAGGAAACTCAAATGATTTTATCCGGCAGGGAAATCGTCCGTCACATGGGCGAAGAAATCATCATTGATCCTTTTGATCCCAAGAAAGTCAATCCAAACAGTTATAACCTGACTCTTTCTGACGAGCTCATGGTATATAACAACCATGAACTGGACATGAAGAAAAGGAATGAAGGCCAACTGCTCCATATTCCTGAAGAGGGAATCGTGCTCCAGCCGAATAAACTCTATCTGGGAAGGACAAGGGAATACACGAAAACAAAGTGCTTCGTTCCTATGCTGGAAGGCCGTTCTTCCATCGGAAGGCTGGGCCTTTTCATCCATGTGACCGCAGGGTTCGGAGACGTTGGCTTTTCCGGCTACTGGACGCTTGAAATGTTCTGTGTACAGCCTATTCGTATATATGCAGGCGTGGAAATCTGCCAGATTTATTTCCATACGGTTCTGGGCGAAGCAGACAGCTATGACAGTGGAAAATACCAGAACAATAAGGGAATTCAGCCAAGCCTCCTTTACAAAGATTTCGAAAAGTAGTATTATAATGATAACTTTATAGCACAACGAGCGAAGAAGCTGCAGCAGACGCATAGGGATTTCCTGTGCGCCGGGCTGCTTTTTTATTTCACTCTGTGCGGAGAATTTGGGAAGACACCGATGGAATTCAATACATAGACAGGTATCGGACTTTCCGTTAGAGGGTTAAGGAGGACGGCATTATGAAGAAAACATTGAAAAAGCTGATTGTTGCAGGCGCGTTCTGCATGGCAGGTGCAGCTCTTCTCGCAGGATGCGGCGGTGGAAGCGGTGGATCCGGTTCCGCTGGAGGTGGCAAGCAGTTCCTGAATATTGCTACTGGTGGCACAGCAGGTACCTATTATCCTTTAGGTGGTGCACTGGCCGAACTTCTGAACCAGAATATTAAAGGCATGAATGCATCTGCCCAGTCCACCGGCGCTTCTGTGGCCAATGTCAATATGCTGAAAGATGGCTCTGTAGATATTGCATTCATCCAGAATGATATTGCCTACTATGCAGCCAACGGCAAGGAAATGTTCAAGGACAATAAGATGGATAATCTCCGTGGTATTGCAGCTCTCTATCCGGAAACCATCCAGTTTGTTACCACTAAAGATAAGGGCATCAAGACTATTGCTGACCTGAAAGGCAAGAAAGTCGCTGTTGGTGCTTCCGGCTCCGGTGCTGAAGCCAATGCCCGTCAGATTCTTGAAGCCTATGGCATTACCTATAATGATATTGATGTACAGTATCTGTCCTTCGGCGAAGCAGCAGATGCCCTGAAAGATGGAAACGTAGACGCAGGTGTCGTAGTAGCTGGCTATCCGACAGCTGCTATCCAGGACCTGGCTGCTAATAAATCTGCAGCTATCGTCAATATCGATCCGAAGATCGTAGACCAGCTCATGCAGAAATATCCGTACTATACCAAGATGATCATTCCAAAGGGCACCTACCCCGGACAGGATGAAGATGTAGAAACGGTAGCTGTAAAGTGCGTCATCGTTACAACCGATAAATTGTCCGATGACCTAGGTGAACAGATTGTAAAGGCCATTTATGAACATCTGGATCGGATGAAAGCTGCCCATGCCGTAGGTAAGTACATTACCAAGGATACCGCACTGGAAGGCATGTCTATCAAGATGAATGCAGGCGCTGAAAAGTATCTGAAGGCAAAATAAGGAGAATCCCGAAAGGATCCAAACCTTGCCATAGAAAGGAGGGAGAACGGGCCTCAAGGGGTCCGTTCTCACTTTCATGAAGAAACAGAAAAATGGGACACTGGAAACAGTGATTATCATCTTCGGAATCATCGTGGGCCTGGTGGCCACCGTAGGCGGCTGGCTTATCCGGCAGCCCTATGTATTCGGTCAGACTGCGGATGGCATCATTTTCCGTCAGAAAGTAGAAGCCGGCACACCGGTGACACTGGCCTACCATCATTCCGTACAGAAAACAATGATTTACGAGTATCTGGAAGTCAATAAGATTACAGATGGCTTTGTTCTTAAATCCACCAAATATCAATCTATGGGGGTGGGCCTTCCTTTCTCCGCAGATGAAGGTCATTTCCGGGAAGAAGACGGCTGGTTTATTCTGGATGATATTAACCGTAATTTTCCGGAATTGTCTCTTCGCAATGGGGTGACAAACCACGGAACCCTGACCATCGGGGATACAGACTATGATCTGGATTCCATGGTTCCGTTGGGGAAGGAACTAAAGCTGTATGTAGCACCGCTGTACAAAGGGTGGTACATGAAGAAAGAAATTAGGAGTTGATTATTTTGGCCGATTTAGAGAAAAAAGGAACACCTGCCGGTAATCCTGCAGCGGCAGATGGCAAATTGAGTGATGAAATGCAGGAAAAACTGAAGTCCCTGGATAAGGAGTCCAATACCGTCGAGTACAAGGGAATCTGTGGAAAGATTGTAGCTATCATCTGTATCTGTTTTTCCCTGTTCCAGATTTATACAGGCCTATTCGGTACCCTGGATGCCATGATCCAGCGTTGTATTCACCTGTCCTTCGGCATTTGCCTTGTTTTCCTTCTCTGCCCTACGAAAAAGTCCTGGGTCAAAGAAGGCCGGTTCCATCCCATTGATGTGATTCTGGCTGTCATAGCTATGATTCCACCGATTTATATCCTTGTGAATTACCAGCAGCTCATTCTTCGCGCCGGCACAGTTACACCGGTGGATGCGGTGGTTGGACTTGTGGGTATTATCATGGTCCTCGAAGCAGCTCGCCGCATTGTGGGCCTGCCTATTGTCATTGTGGTTCTCTGTTTCCTGGCTTATGGATTCCTTGGCCCTTACATGCCGGGGCCCCTGGCCCATCGGGGACTGACCATTAAGCAGATGGTGGGACACCTGTTCTTCACTACAGAAGGCGTTTTCGGTATTCCACTGGGTGTCTCCTCTACCTTTATTTTCCTGTTTATCCTCTTCGGTGCTTATCTGGAAAAGACAGGGCTTGGCAAGTTCTTTATTGATATCGCCAATGCTATTGCCGGATGGGCATCCGGCGGACCGGCAAAAGTAGCCGTTATTTCCTCTGCACTTCAGGGAACCATTTCCGGCTCTTCTGTAGCCAACGTTGTGGGTTCCGGATCTTTCACCATTCCGATGATGAAGAAACTGGGATATCATAAGAATTTTGCCGGTGCCGTAGAAGCGGCAGCCTCCACTGGTGGCCAGCTTATGCCTCCTATCATGGGCGCTGCGGCTTTCCTGATGGCTGAATTTGTTGGAATTCCTTATATGGAAGTCGTCAAAGCGGCCATTGTTCCTGCCATTCTTTACTTCCTTGGCGTATTCCTGGGCGTTCATTTCGAAGCGAAAAAGAACCATCTGGAAGGAACCCCAAGAAGCCAGCTTCCAGCATGGACCAAAATCATGAAAGAGGAAGGGCATCTGGCAATTCCTCTGATTGCTATCATTGGCCTTCTGGCCTCCGGGTATACACCGATGAAAGCAGCCCTGGCAGGCATCTTCATTTCCATCGGTACCGCTATGCTTCGCGCCAATACTCGCATGAGTTTCTGGGATATCGTGGATGGCCTTGTGAAAGGTGCCAGAGGTGCCTTGGGCGTCATCATTGCCTGCGCCTCCGCCGGCATGATCATCGGTATCGTTACCAAGACGGGAGTAGGACTGAAGCTGGCTTCAGCCCTGGTCACTGTGGCATCGGGCAACTTCATGCTGCTTCTCCTCTGCACCATGCTCACATCCCTGATCCTTGGCATGGGCGTTCCTACTACCGCAAACTATGTTATTACCTCCACCATTGCGGCACCGGCTCTGATTCAGCTGGGCGTACCGATTCTGGCGGCTCACATGTTTGTATTCTACTTCGGTATTATTGCTGATATTACTCCTCCTGTAGCCCTGGCTGCCTATGCGGGCTCCGCTATTTCCGGCGGCGATCCGCTGAAGACCGGCGTCAATGCGTCGAAACTGGGGATTGCGGCATTTATCATTCCTTACGTGTTCGTCCTGTCACCTCAGCTTTTGGGAATTGGAGCCACTTTTGGCAGTGTCCTCTTTACGACCATCACAGCTATTATTGGTATGACCGGTATTTCCGGAGCCATGATCGGCCAGTTCTACTGCAAGGCCAATGTCTTGGAACGGCTGATCCTCCTGGCAGGTGGCCTTTGCCTCATTGACCCACAGACTCTGACAGATATCATCGGCATTGCAATCCTTGCAGCTGTCTTTGCTCTCCAGTATTTCCGGACAAAGAAACATAAAAATCCGGAAAATGCATGAGTAATAAAGTCCCCGCGAAAACGGGGATTTTATTTTGCCCTCTAGGGATAGGATAGTTTCAGTAATTCTAGAGATATTGAAAAATACTGTTTATTATGTTTAAACCAGCCATAGGTGAATTAATTCAAACAAGTGCTCAAACATTGGCTGTATGCAGTGGTATAAATCAACCAACAGGTTTTATGAGGCTGCAGTCAATTTCTGCATTTCAGAATTTCCTGTATTTGTGTAAATTGGAATTGACAGATAGGAAGTTGTAATTTATAATTTAAGAGTGTGCAATAGCACCCCATCAGTCTTATTGGGAGGGAGGGATAAAGATGTCTGAGATCAAAGTTCAAAAGGGCGAATCTCTTGATAGTGCTCTTCGCAGATTTAAACGTTCCTGCCAAAAAGCCGGGGTTCTTTCTGAAGTAAGAAAACGTGAACATTATGAAAAGCCCAGCGTTAGACGTAAACTGAAATCTGAAGCCGCAAGAAAACGTAAGTATAAGTAATAACAGGTTGTAAGGTGATTAGTTTTGTCAATTAAAGAACAGCTTATGGCTGACATGAAGACAGCCATGAAGGCGAGAGAAGAAGGCAAGCTTGCTTTGAACACGATCCGCATGGCCCGTGCTCATATCAGGCAGGCTGAAATCGACGACGGACACGCGGACTTCAATGATGATCAGGTTCTTGCCGTTCTCCGGAAAGAAGTGAAGCAGAGGAAAGAAACTCTTGCTGAAATCAAAGATTCCGGAAGAGAAGACCTGGTAGAGCAGACCAAAGCGGAAATCGAAGTACTGGAAAAGTACCTGCCGGCAGAAATGTCCGCAGACGAAGTAGAGAAGGCTGTAAAAGCCATTATCGACGCTATGGATCCTGGGCAGAGAAATATGGGTTCTGTGATGAAAGCTGTCATGGCGAAGCTGAAAGGCAAGGCAGACGGAAAGATGGTCAACCAGATCGTCAGGAAACTGCTTGCTTGAGCTTGAAAGCTTGACAAAAGTAAGACACGTGGTGTATCCTTATTACATAAGTTCATATGCTGCGTCAAAGATGACTCATTCCTATGGGAATGGGTCATTTTCTTTTGAAACAGATAGGAATTTATAAATGTAAAAATGGTGAAACAAAGTAAGTCTATAGGAGGACTCAAATGGACAAAGAACTGTTGTACTGCATTCCCGCTGGCCAGTATGGTAAGGAAGGGGTACTTTCCCTGCTCGCCCAGCATCCGGAGATTCGGTTTGTGTCTCTGGTAGGCATCGACCTGGCAGGCAATGACACGGATGAAAAGATTCCCATCGAGATTTTTATGAAGGACTATGAAGATTTCTTCGCCGGTAAAGCGGTCCAGACCGATGGTTCTTCCGTGGTGTTCATGAATATTGCAACTCTGAATGATGCTCGGGTCGACATGGTGGCTGACAGTTCCGTCAACTGGTATGTGGACTATAACGACGAAAATATAGAGGATAATGGAAAGCCTGTGGGAACGCTCCGCATTCCATGCTTCCTCATTCACAACGGGAAGTTTATCGATTCCCGGTCTATCCTGAAAAACTCCTGCGAATACGTGGCAGGGGAACTGAAGAAACTTCTGCTGGATGCCCAGGTGAAGGATATGGAAAATTTCCCCTTCTCCGAGATCCAGGATATCGTATTTACCACCGGCACGGAGCTGGAATTCTGGGTAAAGACTCCCAGTGAAAAGGAAACGGTACAGCACCTTTCCATTTCCCAGCGCCTCCAGGAACAGTACTGGCAGCGGATGCGGGGTAATGTCCGTACCGCTATGGAACAGACCATTGAAGAACTGGATGCCCGTGGACTCCATGTGGAAATGGGTCATAAAGAAGTGGGAGGCATTAAGCCCAAGGTGGACGATGCCGGCCATATCTTTGATGTCTGTGAACAGCTGGAACTGGATTGGCTCTTCTCCACAAATCCTCTCCAGGCAGCGGACAATGAACTGGAAGCCAGAATCGTTGTAAGAGAAGTATTCCGCAGAAATGGACTGGATGTATCCTTCCGGGCAAAACCGATTATCGGCGTAGCCGGAAGCGGTGAGCATACCCATGTGGGCATCGCAGCACTCCTGAAAAACGGGAAGACCATCAATCTCCTGGCTCCGGAAGATATGAAGGCCGATTTCCTTTCCACCATCGGTTACGGCTTCATTATGGGCATCCTGAATAACTATGAAGCCACCAATCCTTTCGTTTCTTCTACCACCGATGCCTTCAAGCGCCTGAAACCGGGCTTTGAAGCGCCGGTGTGCATCGTAACTTCCCTGGGTCATACGCCGGAAGTTCCTTCCAGAAACCGTTCCATTCTCATGGGACTGATTCGGGATATCGGAAATCCGAAGGCCACCCGTTTCGAACTCCGGGCACCGAATCCTTTTACCAATACGTACCTCGCTGTTTCCTGCCTTTACCTCACCGCACTGGATGGCATCGAATATGCGCTGAAATCCAATAAATCTGCCGCAGAACTTCTGGCAGAACTGTCGAAGAAACCGGGCGAAGATTCGGATTACCTGGAAAAAGGCAGAGCTTACCGGTGTGAAGAAAATGTCTTTGAAGCATTCACCGATGAGGAAAGGGATGCGGCATTCGGCAAACCGCCGGCAACGGTTTGGGAAAATGTGAAAATTATGAAAGCCAACCCGGACAAGGTGAAAGTCATTACCAAGGGTGGCATTCTTTCCGAACAGATTGTGGACTCCTTCCTGGCATCCATCGTATACCGTTGGAAAAATGAGCTCATTGACCGGATCATTCCGGGCACGGAAGCAGCCGTAAGGGGCTATAAAAAACTGGATAATGATGATAAGATTGATGAAAGACGCTGGAAAGCCATTAAGGCGAAGCGCATCGAACTGGCCAAGGATACGGATGATGAAAAATGCATCTGCACCAGGCTGAAAGAAGCGCTGGAAACCGGTGATTATGATACGGCGTCGGACCTGCAGCTGGAAATGACAAAGAAGGCACAGGCCCTGGAAAAGGAATATCATGTGTATGCACTGAATATTCTGGACTGAAATTGATCTTTAACTGAACATCAGGCCAATGATGACCCATTCTTATAAAAAGGATGGGTCATTTTCTATTTATCAGAAAAGACGCAGGAGGCGTGAATATGGGTATATGGAAAGAGCAGTACCGCTATTCCATCCTGGGATTCCCGGAAGGGGAATAGGCGAGGAAATCGGCATCGGCTGATTTTCCAAACCATCCTAATGGGGGACAGTTTCCCGGATTTCTATACATGGTAAAAATATTTCATTTTAGGAGGAATTCAACATGAACAAGGACTTACTGTATTACATTCCAACCGGTGAATTTGGCAAAGAAGGAGTACTTTCCCTTCTGAAGACCCATCCGGAAATTCGTTTCGTATCCCTGGTAGGCATCGACCTGGCCGGCAACGATACCGATGAAAAAGTGCCGATTGAGCTGTTCCTGAAAAACTACGATGATTTCTTTGCCGGCACCGCTGTGCAGACCGATGGTTCTTCCGTTGTTCTCATGAACATCGCTACCCTGAATGATGCCCGGGTTGATATGGTGGCTGATCCCAGCGTAAACTGGTATATCGACTACAATGAAGACAACATCTATGACAATGGCCGCCCCGTAGGAACCCTGCGTATTCCCTGCTTCCTGCTGCACAATGGCAAATTCATTGATTCCCGTTCCATTCTGAAAGATTCCTGCGCTTACGTAGCAGGTAAACTGAAGGGCCTCCTGGCCGGCGGCAAGACTGTAAAAGGCATGGAAGATGTACCTTTTGACGACATTGCGGATATCGGATTTACCATCGGCACGGAACTGGAATTCTGGGTCAAGACGCCGAGTGAAACAGAAACGGTACAGCATCTTTCCATTTCCCAGAGACTCCAGGAACAGTACTGGCAGAGAATGCGGGGCAACGTACGGACCGCCATGGAAGAGGCCATTGAAGAACTCGATGCCCGGGGCATGAGTGTAGAAATGGGCCATAAAGAAGTAGGGGGCATCAAACCGAAGGTGGACGATGCCGGCCATACGGTAGATGTCTGCGAACAGCTGGAACTGGACTGGAGATTCTCCATGAATCCGCTCCAGGCCTGCGATAATGAACTGGAAGCCCGCATCATTATCCGTGAAGTATTCAGAAAATACGGCCTCGACGTTTCCTTCCAGGCAAAACCGATTATCGGTGTAGCCGGCAGCGGCGAACATACCCATGTAGGCATCTGCGCTACCCTGAAGAACGGCAAGACCATCAATCTCCTGGCTCCTACGGACATGAAGGCTGATTTCCTCTCCAACATCGGCTATGGCTTCATCATGGGCATCCTGAAAAATTACGAAGCAACGAACCCCTTCGTATCTTCCACCACCGATGCCTTCAACCGCCTGAAACCGGGCTTTGAAGCACCGGTCTGCATCGTAACCTCCCTGGGCCACAATCCGGCAGTTCCGTCCCGTAACAGAACCATCCTCATCGGTCTTGTCAGGGATATCGATAACCCGAAGGCTACCCGTTTCGAACTCCGGGCACCGAACCCCTTCACCAATACTTACCTCGCTGCTTCCTGCCTGTTCCTGTCCTCCCTGGACGGCATTACCTACGCCGTAACCTCCGGCAAGACACCGGCAGATCTCCTGGCTGAGCTCTCCAAGAAACCGGGAGACAAAGCTGATTATCTGGAAGCCGGAAGAGCTTACCGCTGCGAAGACAACGTATTCGAAGACTTCACCCAGGAAGAACGGGACGCTGCTTTCGGTAAACCGCCGGCAACGGTTTGGGAAAATGTGAAGACCATGAAGGCAAATCCGGACAAGGTGGCTGTCATCGAGGCCGGCGGCAGCCTGAATGCCACCATCGTAGATTCCTTCGTCGCTTCCATCGTTTACCGCTGGAAGAATGAACTCATCGACCGCATCATTCCGGCTACCGAAGCACTGGTGAAAGGCTTCAAGAAACTGGACAGCGAAGATGACCTGGATGAAGAACGGTGGGATATTATCCGCGAAAAGAAATTCGAACTGATCAAAGATACAAAGAGTGGCAAGTGCCTCTGCTCCAAACTGAAAGCAGCTCTGGAAGCCGATGACTATGATACCGCTTCTGACCTGCAGATTGAAATCTCCAAGAAGTCTGAAGCCCTGGAAAAAGAATACAATGAATATGCACTGAATATTGTCGGCTGACCGGCCCAATAAAAAATCCCGCTGCGGCGGGATTTTTTATTGGAGGAATAAGGAAAAGCACTGCGATATTTCAGTTTGTCGAGCTGTTAGGGCGATGCTTACGGATAGAGTCATTCGTGCGGGGGCTTCTAGCTCCTGGCAGCTAGCCGCTAGAAGCTAGCTGCCCCGTGCGAGTGACTCTATACGCTAGCGCCGAATACCAACAGCTCGACAAACCGCAATTTGAAGTAATGGTATGAAATTTATAGAATGCTGTGTCCTGCACATAGCATTCTCCAGCCACGGATACAGTCCCTTTTGCAAGAACATGGCTTTTGGTATATGATGGTCACATGAATAGGGGAGTCATCGTATCTGATAGACTCCGGAAAGAAGATGATCTTTTGAAATTAGATAGAGACAGACTGGTCCATAGGTTCATGGATTATATTTCCTATAACACCCAGTCCGATGAAGAAAATGACCAGGTCTATCCCAGTACGCCAGGACAGATGGTGCTGGCCAAACACCTGAAGGAGGAGCTGGAAGGGCTGGGCCTTTCAGAAGTGACACTGGATGAAAATGGCTATGTCATGGCCACTCTCCCGGCCAATGGGGAAGAGGGGAGGGTCGTGGGATTTATTTCCCACATGGATACGAGCCCCGATGCTCCAGGCGGTCCCATGCATGCGCGAATTGTAGAAAATTACGACGGAAAAGATATCCCTTTAAACGAAGAACGGAAGATTGTCCTTTCAGTAAAAGATTTTCCGGAAATTGCGAAATACCGGGGACAGGATATTATGGTCACCGATGGTACCACGCTCCTTGGATCCGATGACAAGGCAGGGGTGACGGCCATTGTGAGTGCCATGGAGTACCTGCTGCAGCATCCGGAAGTGAAGCATGGTAAAATCCGCATCGCCTTTACGCCGGATGAAGAAACGGGACGCAGCCCTTTGAAATTTGATGTGAAGGCCTTCGGTGCTGATTTCGCTTATACCGTGGATGGTGGAGAATTGGGAGGACTGGAATATGAAAATTTCAATGCCGCCAATCCGGTAGTCACCATCCGTGGACGGAGCGTCCATACCGGTGATGCCAAGGGAAAAATGGTGAATGCCATTTCCATTGCTTCTGAATGGCAGGAAATGCTGCCGGAGGGAGAAAAACCGGAATATACGGAAGGCAGGGAAGGATTCTTCCACGTCTATAAAATCAGCGGCACCGTGGAAAAGTGTACCCTGGACATGCTGGTGAGGGACCATGATTCTGAGAAGTTCCGGAAAAGAAAAGTCTATCTCCAGGACATGGCGGATTTTCTGAATCGAAAATATGGGAAAGGTACGGTGTCCCTGGAACTGAATGATGTGTATTTCAATATGATGGACATCATAGAAAAGGGACATATGGATATCGTGGAACTGGCCAGACAGGCCATGAAGGATGTGGGAGTGAAGCCGGTGGAGCTTCCTATCCGCGGTGGTACAGACGGAGCCCAGCTTTCCTTCAAAGGGCTTCCGTGCCCGAATATTTTCACCGGCGGTGCCAATTTCCATAGCCGTTTTGAGTATCTCCCCCTGGATTCCATGGGAAAGGCCTGTGAAACGGTGATAGAAATCGCCTGCCGGGCCTGGAAGATAGGGAAGAAGTAAATAATATTTCAGTTTGTCGAGCTGTTGGACGGCGTTGATGGATAGAGTCATTCGTGCGGGGGCTTCTAGCGATTAGCTCCTGGCTTCTAGGAAAGCTGGCCAGCCTACGGCACAAATGACTGACGGAAATATCGGGTGGGTAGCGCCGCAGGCGAATCAGCCTTCCTGGGGAAGCGCTGATTAATTCGCAGAGTCAGATTTCATAAGGATTTTTATGCACTGCTTCGTCATAACTCTCCTTAAATAGCTCGCTATTCGCGTCGAGCTATTCCTCGCATTGCATAAAAATCCAAGAATGAAATCTGACAACGATTTAATCAGTGCTTCCCTAGCAGCTAGCCGCTAGTAGCTAGAACCTCCATGCGAATGACTCTACCCATCTGCGCCGAATACAGCAGCTCTACAAACCGCAATGGTTTCATACCGGAAAGAAGGTTATTTATGAAAGGAATTACGGAGGAACTGCTTGCAAAGTTCCGTGAATCCTATGAATGTGATGAAAAGGCAAAGGTTCTTCATTCGGCCCTGGCCAAGACACCGATGATGGACCTGGCCTATGATGTTTCGGAAGGGGCCCTGCTGAAGGGACCCTTTACCATCGAAGTGAAGACGAAGGGCATTACTGCCCAGGAACAGTCCGGCCGGTGCTGGCTCTTTGCGGCCCTCAATATTCTTCGGGAAAAGGTGGCGGAGAGGTGCCATCTGGAGCAGTTTGAACTGTCCCAGAATTACCTTTCCTTCTACGACAAACTGGAAAAGGCCAATAATTTCCTGGAAATGGTCATTGAAAATCCAAAGGCTCCCATCAAAGGACAGCTCATGCAGTATGTGCTGCGGGGCATGACCGATGGAGGCTACTGGTCAGAAGCGGTGGACCTTATCGAGAAATACGGTGTTGTGCCGAAGCAGGTACAGCCGGAAACCTACCAGTCCGGCCATACGGACCGTTTTACGGATACCCTGAACCGGCTGCTCCGGAAGGATGCCCTGGAACTTCGCAGGCTTGTATCGGAAGGAAAGAATCCATATCCGAGAAAAGAAAAAATGATGGGAGAAGTGTACCGGGCGGAATGCATCGCCTTTGGCAGGCCGGTAGAAACCTTTGATTTTACTTATCGGGATAAGGACAATCAGTTCCATGAAGACCGCCATCTGACGCCTCGGGAGTTCTATAAAAAATACGTAGGCATTTCCCTTCGGGATTATATGGCGGTTATCAATGAGCCTACCTTTGATAAACCGGTGGGTAGAGTGATTGCATTCCATGCGGTGGAAAACATGACAGGCCATGATATGAAAGGATTGAATCTGACCCAGCAGGAAATGGAAAATCTCTGCATTGCCCAGCTGAAGGCGGGGGAGGCCATCTGGTTTGCCTGCGATGCCGGAGCAGCGGGAGCCCGGAAGGATGGGGTCTGGGATCCGAAAACTGTGCGGTATGAAGACCTGCTCGGCGGCTTTTCTACGGCCATGGAGAAGGGAAAACGGCTGGAATACAGTGCCAGCTCCGCCAACCATGCCATGCTTCTCACCGGTGTCCATCTGGATGAAGATGGAAAGCCGGACCGCTGGAAAATAGAAAACTCCTGGGGAAAAGATGTGGGAGACAATGGATATTTCGTATGCTCCGAAGCCTATTTCCGGGAATTTGTCTATGAAGCGGTCATCCTGAAAAAGCATTTTACGAAAGAACAGCAGGAGATGCTGGAAAAAGAACCGGTATACATCAATGCCTGGGACGAGGATTATTGATTCTTTGCCGGAATTCGGGCAATTAAAAAGGAAGCAGCCTTTGGGACTGCTTCCTTTTTAATTGCCATGAAAGAATTCGATGATTTTGTGGGTGGCCAGGGCCATGTGATTGGGATTTTGGAAGGGATGGTTTGCACCTTCCACAGGGATGAATTCGATGACATTGTTTTCGGCAAAGGCTTTGGAATCCTCTATGGGGATCATTTCATCCTTTGTGCCGTGGATGATAAGCATGTTATCTGCAAAGTCAAAGTATTCATGGTCCATGACGTCAAAATTCTTAAGATCATCAAAGAAAGACCGGTCCACCTTCATCTTCCGCTCGAAACCTACGGAAATTTCTTTTCCCTTCTGCAGTTTGGCTTTATCCTCTTCTGAAAGGTAGCCCATCATAGATTGGTACATATGAATTGCCGGGCAGCGGAGAGCGATTTTTGTAAAGGGATTTCCCACTTCGATGAGGTAGCGGAGCGTGAGGTAGCCGCCAAAACTGGAGGAGTAATTATATACCCGTTTGGCGCCCAGTTCTTCTTTGGCATATTCCACCACCAGGGTGAGGTAGGTAAGGCACTCTTCCACGGTCAGTTTTTTCCGTGCATCCATGCCGTGGCAGGGCCAGTCAAAGGCGATAACGGCAAAGCCCTTGTATTTGGATGTCAGATGCTCTCCAAAGTGGAAGGTGCCGGCGGTTTCCTTATTGCTGCCGAATCCGTGGGTGACGATGACCACGTCATCAAAAGAACGGGTACTTTTGTCATTGTTATTGATGATGAGTTTGCTGCGGATACTGAAGCCGCCGCGGTTGATATCAAAATGTTTTTCCATAAATCCTGTGTCCTGTTTTTATACAAATTGCGGTTTGTCGAGCTGCTGTGTTCGGCGCTGATGGGTAGAGTCATTCGTGTGGGGGCTTCTAGCTCCTGGCTTCCAGGAAAGCTGGCCAGCCTACGGCACGAATAACTGATGGAAATATCGGGTGGGCAGCGCCGCAGGCGAATCAGCCTTCCTGGCAGCTAGAAGCTCCATGCGAATGACTCTATCCGTAAGCATCGCCCTGACAGCTCGACAAACGGAAATTGGCTGAATTTCTATCAATGAAAAAGGCTGTGAAATGAATCCATTTCACAGCCCCTTGCGTTGGAGCCGGCAACAGGATTTGAACCTGCGACCTACGCATTACGAATGCGTCGCTCTACCAGCTGAGCTATACCGGCATGAACATATATATATTACAAGAGGAACCTGGGTTTGTCAAATCAGAGTTCCTATAAAAAAATCCGCCCTGGCGGATAAAAAATGGAGCGGGTGAAGGGAATCGAACCCTCGTAACCAGCTTGGAAGGCTGGCGCTCTACCATTGAGCTACACCCGCATAAATGGTCGGAGCAGCAGGATTTGAACCTGCGACCCCTTGGTCCCGAACCAAGTGCGCTACCAAACTGCGCTATGCCCCGACAACGTAATTGATTATACCAGCACTTTATAAATCTGTCAACAGATTTTCTAAAACTTTTGTTGGAATTTTTACACTGATTTTACCTTGAAATCATTTTGAAAGTTTAATATATACATTTGTCAAATATTTCCTATGATTTGTATAATCAACTGGCACGTACTGAGGCTGGGTCAATCCTATTTGTTGTAATTTCACGGAAAGAATGAATCCCAAAACCGCTTTCTTTATATTCACGCAAAAAGGCCCCACTGGAGATGGGGGCTTCTGCGGACACATCGGGATGGAGTTGTCTCGGTCTGTCTGATTTACAAAGTCGGTAATCTGGAGTTGCGGCTTCATTATTTCAAAAGGGAAAAGCCACAGCTGAAATTACTACTTCAGTGTACCATTCCTCTATAAAAAGAGCAATGGTAGGTGTGATATCTGTTTCCAACGGGAATATAAAATGATGTGAATCCTGTTTGATTATTCAGATTACATCATTTTCTGATGTGTTAATATATAGGTATACTATGACGAGGTGATAGGTATGGCTTTGACGGAAACGGAACTGCTGACAGAGTTGGAAAAGGACCTGCAGTATCCGGACCTGTTGTTTATGAAGAGTTACATCAAAGAAGAGGGAATTACGGCGGATACAGGGAAGACCTACGAAGAGGTGATCCTGAATTATCTTTCGGCCCATCCGGAAAAAATGCAGAAAACTGATACGAACTGGTCCATGTACCTTACCGTGGCGGATAAGGCATCGACCGGAGGCAGTCGGCTTTTGGATGGTATTCTGACACAGAATGATTTCAACCGCGGTTTTGCACTGGACATGAAGGTGGTTCTGAAAGACAGTCAGGTCCGGGAGTGGGGACGTTTTGCTTTTTCATCCATTGACAGGGAGGGAAAGGTGCTGACCCTGTTTGACATGAGGCCTGAAGGAGAAAAGGAAACGGCCCTGGCCCGCCTGCTGCGGCTCTGGTCCTGGAAGGAATCAGTGAATCCGGTTGTTTTGTCCAAGGCCCTTTCCCTGCCGGCGGCTTTCCAAATCAGGGCAGTTTCTCTGGTGACCGGTGCTTCCAATGAACGGTATGGTCTGGAGGAGAAGAAGCGGATGCCCCTGCCACTGAAAAAGTTGGGTATCATATTGGGCGTATCGGAACTGTATCTGTTCCATGGATTCCATCTGGTACCGGTGAACCAGGGACTGTTTCTTTCCGGACAATATACGAAGGCAGAACTTCTTTCGCTTATAGAGCGGGATAGCAAACATCCGGAGTCTCTGTACCAGAAGGACTATATGAATCGCATGGGGATTACTTCGGATACCGGGGAACCCTGTTGCCAGGTGCTGGCAGAGTGGCTGCTGTCGCACAGGGATATCTGGATGTCCCTTACTAAAGGGCTTTATCGGCGTATAGAAGGAAGCCGGGCAGAATTTCTTATAAAGAACCATTATTTTAAAAATATAAGGAAACAAAAGGTACTTCCTCCTTTTGGCAGAGTGCTTTCTGATGACCTTCTCTTCTTGGGAAGCCGTTTCCAGCAGACCGGGCGGCCTTCCCTTCTTCTGTATGATGCAGAAAAAGGGAAGGAGGGCTATTCCCTCCTGCGGGTACTGGAAATCCCGGAGTCCGGGGATTCCCTGCTGGCAGCGGTACTGAGAATATTTACTCACCTGGCCACTATGGATGATGGCAAAATCATAGATGAACTGAAACTTCCAAAGGAAACCCAGGTGGAGGGACGGATTCTCCTGGAAAAAAGCAACCGGCAGACGGATCTTTTTCTGCGGGATCTGCCGTTTCTTTCAGCCCTTATGAGGGCCATGGGTGTAGGTCTCGTAATTATGGAAGACGGCTATGAAGCTCTGTGGTAAGTGGAATATTTCAGTTTGTCGAGCTGGTGGACGGCGCTGATGGGTAGAGCCATTCGCATGGAGCTTCTAGCTACTAGCAGCTAGCTGCTAGGAAAACTGATTCGCCTGCGGCGCTTTCCATCCGACGTTCCCGCCAGTCATTCGTGCCGTAGGCTGGCCAGCTTTCCTAAAAGCTAGGAGCTAGTAGCTAGAAGCCCCCGCACGAATGACTCTATCCGTAAGCTTCGCTCTAACAGCTCGACAAACCGCAATTTGAATTATCTTGCCACTTCAGGTACTTTGCATTTATAATGGATAGAAGATTTCACTTATTTTCGTGTAGCAGGCAAGGAGAACGTTCATGGGATTTTTTGACAGGGGCCACGAGAAAGAAAGCCCCCTTGGAAATTTGAGGGCACATATTGGTACTTTTATGTATTATGTAAAAGTGGGTAAATCCAAATTTAAAAACAAAGGGGCCGTGGGGGCTATCTTTGTTGATATGGATAATACCAAGTTTCTTTTCCAACAGGCTACGTCCGGTACTATGTATATGTATGACATGAAGAAAAAACTGGACTATACCCTTTGGGATGCAGCTATTCACAAATATACAGAGGACATCCAGAAATTAAAAGATGAACTGTTAAAGGCAGTTGATGAAGGAGAAGAAAATGGGTCCTTCATGGAAGAAAAGGAAGAAAAGAAAAAAGCAGAAGAAGAACAAGAAAAGGAAAAAACCACGGAAGAAGAACCGATAGGGGATTGGAAGGCCCATATTAAAGGCCAGATGAAAGAGGCTGAGGAAAAAGCCCGCCGTGAAGAGGAAGAGAGGCAGAAGGAGAAAGAACAGATTGTTGCCGCGGCCGAGGATACGAATGAGGCGCTGACAGAAGCGGACTGCCGGGAACTGTGGCGGCTCATCCAGGGGCTGGAACGGGAATACAAGGAAATGAACCGTATTGCCGATGAATGGTTTGCTGTCCATGGAAAGAAAACGGGCTGCCTTACAGCTCTGGTGGGAATGACATTGATTCCACTGGGGGCTATGTATGGGTTATATTATTTGCTTTAATTCATTTATAGGCACTTCCGGTTTGCACTTTCATGGATAAGTTTCTCCAGGTCCTTTAATGATGTTTCAGTATGGTCATGTAGAATTATTTATAACTCCATATTTTGTACTGCTCAGTTTTTACTTGTATTTCCCCTTATTCCTATGATATGATTAGTTCAGAAAACAGTTTCTGGGAGGTGACATCATGTCCAAACATATCGTTACAATCAATCATTCTTCCCTGCAGGATTCCATTAAATTTGAAGGCTGCAGTGAATGCCAGACTTCCTGCCAGTCTGCCTGCAAGACAAGCTGCACCATCGGAAACCTGATCTGCACAACACAGGAAGAAGCGAAAGAAGCAAAGAGAGCCTGAGTTGACGGCCCAGCCCCCGGCCATAAGGCCGGGGGCTTTTAAATTTCTTTCAATGGTTTGTTGTTGATTGTAATCGGCGGCTCCCAGGAGTCGTGTTAAAGAAGGAGAGTATTCATGGATTATAATGTAAAGCCCATGATTCATCGTTTCCGCCAGAATGGCATGAATATTGTGATGGATGTCAATAGCGGTATTGTTCATGTGGTAGATGATGTAACCTATAAGGTCCTGGAATTTTATAATGGCAAGAATCGTGACATGGTACTTGCCAACCTGAAAGGGAACTATGAGGAACAGGAACTGAATGAGGTCATGGATGATCTGGATGACCTTATTAAAAAGGAAGTTCTCTTTGCTCCTATGGACCCGAACTACAAAATGGCTATTGAAGACAGACCGATTATTAAGGCCCTTTGCCTTAATATTGCCCATGACTGCAACCTTCGGTGCAAGTACTGCTTTGCAGGACAGGGCGGCTATGGCCAGTGGCGCATGCTTATGCCCTTTGATGTAGCAAGGCGGGGAGTAGATTTCCTGATTGCCCACAGCGGACCCAGAGAACACTGTGAACTTGATTTCTTCGGTGGCGAACCGCTGATGAACTGGCATGTAGTGCAGCAGACCATTGATTATGTGCACAAAGAAGAGAAGAAGCACCATAAGAAAATCAAGATGTCCCTCACCACCAATGGCATGCTGCTTGATAAGGAAAAGGTAAAGTATCTGACCGATAACCATATCAGCCTCATTCTTTCCCTGGATGGCCGGAAGGAAATGCATGACCGCATGCGGCCTGATGTCAATGGAAATGGTACCTATGATCAGATTGTGAAGAATCTCCAGTACTGCGTTGCTCACAGGAATGGTGAGGAATATTACGTGCGCGGCACATTCACCAAATATAACCTGGATTTCACGACAGACGTGGAAGATATGTTGGACCATGGATTCCCGGCAGTGTCCATGGAACCGGTGGTGGGAGAGGATACGGCAGAGTATTCTATTAAGGAGGAAGACCTGCCACGGGTAAAGGCAGAATATGACCGTCTGGCACAGCTCTTTATTAAAAGGGAGGAGGAAGGGAGACCGTTCTTCTTCTTCCATTTCAATATGGACCTCTGGAAAGGCCCCTGCCTGCCGAAGCGGCTCCGCGGCTGCGGCGCCGGCCATGAATACCTGGCTGTAGTGCCGAATGGGGATATCTATCCCTGCCACCAGTTCGTGGGCCGGGAAGGATATGTTCTCGGAAATGTATATGAAGGCTTAAAGAACATGAAGATGATGCATGATTTCCGGGCAAACCATGTGTTCACGAAACCGGAATGCGTGGACTGCTGGGCGAAGTTCTTCTGCTCCGGCGGCTGCCATGCGAACAATGAAGCCTTTGCCGGTGATATCCATAAGCCCTATCACATTACCTGTGAAATCCAGAAAAAACGGGTAGAATGCGCGATGATGATCCAGGCCTATAATCAGCTGAAGAAACCGAAGGTCATGGCCCAGCCGGGAAGCTTTGAAGCCCTGCGGGAAGCAAAGAATAAATAAACACTGCATGAAAGTGGTGGCAGCTGCCACCACTTTTTGCTTGTCCGGCGGGGGAAGACAACTTGCCATATTTCAGTTTGTCGAGCTGGTGTGTTCGGCGCTGACGGGTAGAGTCATTCGCATGGAGCTTTTAGCTACTAGCGGCTAGTTGCCAGGAAAACTGTCCAGCCTGCGGCGCTTCCTATAGCTAACCTCCGTCGCCTACGGCGCCACCGCCGGGCC
>ERZ1034949.403-NODE-403-length-28979-cov-41.441294_pt1 | contig 28979 bp, 31 predicted proteins | sample MGYA00520590_ERZ1034949 | MGnify/ENA primary metagenome ERZ1034949 (study PRJEB33766, sample SAMN09781752) | gut metagenome | biome: gut microbiome | host: Homo sapiens | place: Madagascar | study: EMG produced TPA metagenomics assembly of the PRJNA485056 data...
GCAGGAGCATTCTGATATACAGGCTGCTTATGCATAGGCTTCCACACTGGTCTTGCCTCAATCTTCTTGCTCAACATGAAGACACGCAATGCCTCCACATTCTCATTAGGCTGACAATCAGTAGTAGGCGAATCCACCATGTGAATCACACCAGCAGCACCACCCACGGCAGTCTTCACAACCTCCTTATACGCATTTTCCTGACCTTGAATCTTCAACTTCGGATCAAGTGTAATGGTGCAGAGCCAGTAGTTGGAATCATAGTCAGCATTAGGAGCCTCATGCAAGGTAACACCCTCAACATCCTTCAAGAGTTCCTTGTACAACTCCTGCACATGCTTATGATGAGCGATGTGATCCTCCAATACAGTCATCTGACCACGACCGATACCCGCACAGACATTACTCATACGGTAGTTGTAACCGATGGCAGTATGCTGATAGTAAGGATAAGCATCACGAGCCTGGGTAGCATACCACATCACGTTGTTCTTGCTCTCAGCATCCTGGCAAATCAAGGCACCACCACCAGAAGTTGTAATCATCTTGTTACCATTGAATGACAACACGCCAAACTTACCGAATGTACCCAGCACCTGACCTTTCCATCTGGAACCGCAGCCCTCAGCAGCATCCTCCACTACAGGGATACCATACTTTTCTGAAATCGCCATAATCTTATCGCAATCATAAGGCATACCATAGAGAGCGACAGGAACAATCGCCTTAGGATACTTACCCGTCTTCTCTTTACGGTCGATAATCGCCTTCTCCAGCAACTCCGGATCCATATTCCATGAATCAGGTTCAGAATCGATGAATACAGGAGTAGCACCAAGATAAGTAATAGGATGAGAAGAAGCACAGAAAGTAAAGCTCTGCACGCAAACCTCATCACCAGGGCCAACGCCACTAGCCAGCAAACCCAAGTGAACGGCAGCAGTACCAGCGCTCAGCGCCACCACCTCACGAGACAACTCAGAGCCATCGCTATTCTTAGAAACGAAAGCCTTGAGATCATCCTCAAAACCATTCACGTTAGGACCCAGAGGCACCACCCAGTTGGTATCAAATGCCTCCTTCACGTATTTCTGTTCCTCACCAGTCTCGCTCATGTGAGCCAGACAAAGATAAATAGTCTTTCTTTCTTCCATTTGTATATTGTATTTAAAGTTTATTCATTAACTATCACTCCCTTATCCCCAGATGGCAACCCATCTACCCCAGGCGGTCCCAGCCCGCAAAAACTGGCGAAGACCTTTGATGGTCCGCCAACCTTATAGCGAAGCGGTTCCGAGCACCGAGTAGGGCGGTTTTCTCCCTCGCTCCTGAGGAGAGAGGGCTGGGGTGAGAGGTGGAGCCTTCCTTAAGGGTAAGGAAGGACGGGTAGGTTTTCGAAAAAACACCTTCTTTAAGGGTAAGTAAGTACAGGTAAATTTTCGAAAAAATCCTTCTTTCTAAAGAGAGCCAGAGAATTTCGAAAACAAAATTCTTTTCCCTTTAAGAATTCCTAGGAATCCCAAATATCCTAGGAATGCCCCCACACTATTATGCATTACATCATCCGTTTCACAAAGCCCTTTGCAGAAGGCGAATTGTGAGACCTCAATGATTCCCGATAAGCAGATTCCCGATAAGAGGATTTTCTTGGTTTTAAAACCAAGTCCTCCAAGCAGCAATCCTATCGGCACGAAGAGTGCGATATTCAGCAGTACTTCAATCAAGTCAGCAGGATAATCCACCCGATTCCAAATATCAAGATAGTTCCAAAACGGCATAATCTCAATATGCCGTTCCCCATGACTTGCTCTACAAATCACAGTAGAACAAAGCACCAGGAAGTAATATTCCGCAAGCAAAGCCCCAAGCACGAACCTCTTCGCCCTACCCCCTTTCATCACCAGCATCCCAATCACGATTGCAACAGAAAGCACAAGAAAGGAGATAAGCACATACTCCACAGGAATCCGAGGATTCAGCCATTCGTAGAATTCATCCATGAAACACTAAACTTCCTCCCCTGCAAACTTCACCTTTCTACCAAGCACGGTAGCGAATATCATTTCGATATCCTTCCAGAAGGAGTAATGGCGATAGTAATAGCAGTTAAGGCGAACCTTATCAGGATATATCACCTTGTCATTATATTCAGTAGCAATCACCTGCATAGGGCGATTATCACCCTCTGCCTGTTTCTTTGCCACATACTCAGAAATCATTTCATCCTCCAGGCGATACTTCAGCGTAGCAGGACCCGTGATCCCCGGACGAAGCTTCAGAACATCCCTATCATCTCCTTCCAGTTTATCAGCATAACCAGGAACATCAGGACGAGGCCCCACAAAACTCATGTTACCAATCAACACGTCCCAAAGTTCAGGCAACTCATCAATCTTATAATGGCGGAGCTTCGCACCAAATGGAGTGATTCTACTATCACCCGCTACCGATACCGACGAGCCATTATGACTCACCACCATCGAACGGAACTTATGGCACTTAAACAACTTGCCACCCTTTCCCACTCTCTTCTGAACAAAGAAAGCCGAACCTCCCGGCATCTTCTTATGAATAAGAAAAGCTACAAGCGGAAATATCCACCATATCAAGAGCAATCCAAAAAGGGATGCTACGATATCAAATAATCTTTTGAAAAGCATAATTATTTTTTCACATAATGAATCTTCTTGAAGACACCACATACCAAGTTCATTCCTGTCCAGAACAAACTTGATATAGGATTCATCTTCATTGCTTCGTGCCATAGTTTATAATGCCATTTAATCATAGTAGTATAACCATGAGTAGAGACACTACCTACTCTTCCTCTGCGATACTTTGCCAAGCATTCATCAAGAAGATAACAATCTTCCTTTTGACACACTTTCAACCACATCGCATAATCATTATTCTTTTTGATGTCTTCTATCTGAAGCAAGCCAACCTTTTCTCGGTTATACATCACCGTCAGACACCCAAGCCAACAGAAAGAATACATACCCAATCTCGTGATGTGTTTAGGACCAGTAATAAGAACACCTGTTGCACGAGATTTTTCGTCCATCTCTTCATAACGAGTATAAGAGAAAGCATAACCATTCTCCACCATAAACTTCAACTGGTGCTCTAATTTCTCTGGCATCCATAAATCATCACTATCAAGGAATGCGATCCATCTACCCTTTGCTCTTCGAAGCGCATTATTGCGAGTGACAGCAGCTCCGCTGTTTGTGGGATTGTATTCATACTTGATGCGACTATCCGTGTCCAGATATGGTCGGATTACCTCAAGTGTATTATCGGTAGAACAATCATCCTGTATCAGCAATTCCCAATTCTGGTAGGTCTGAGCTTGAATACTTCTTATTGTCTCACAGATAAAAGGAGCGCACGCCCATGTTGGAGTGATAATTGATACTAATCCGTAATCATCCATAATACTAGTCTCTTCTAAAAATGTCACGTGTATAAACCTTATCCTTTACATCATCCAAACATGCATCATAGCGGTTAGCGATGATGGCATGGCTCTGTGACTTGAAGGCTTCGAGGTTGTTCTCTACTCTACTACCAAAGAAGGTGCTACCCTCTTCCAAAGTAGGTTCATAGATAATGACCTCTGCACCCTTTGCCTTGATACGCTTCATGATACCCTGAATAGCAGACTGGCGGAAGTTATCGCTGTTAGATTTCATGGTCAAACGATAAACACCAATCACACAGTTGTGTTCCTTGCTTGCATCATAGCTGTTATCATCAGCATAGCTATAGTAACCTGCCTTCTGAAGAACGGCATCTGCGATATAGTCCTTTCGAGTACGGTTACTCTCAACGATTGCCTCAATCAGGTTCTCAGGAACATCGGCATAGTTTGCCAAGAGCTGCTTGGTATCCTTTGGCAAGCAATAGCCACCATAACCGAAGCTTGGGTTGTTGTAATGGGTACCAATACGTGGGTCAAGACCTACACCTTCAATGATAGCCTTGGTATCAAGACCTTTGACCTCTGCGTATGTATCAAGCTCGTTGAAATAACTTACACGCAAAGCCAGATAGGTATTGGCAAAGAGCTTAACAGCTTCAGCTTCCTTCATACCCATAAAGAGTGTATCAATATTCTCCTTGATGGCACCTTCTTGGAGAAGTGCAGCAAAAGTCTTGGCAGCATCCATCATCATATCGACATTGGTTACCTTATTGATAGCCTCATTTTCTTCTGTAAACTCAGGACGATCAATTACCTTTGGATAGCCTACGATAATACGACTTGGGTAGAGGTTATCATAGAGAGCTTTGCTCTCACGAAGGAACTCTGGTGAGAAAAGCAGATTGAATTTCTTCACTCCCTTCTTGGCATACTTCAAGTAGAGGTTGCGAGTGTAACCTACTGGGATGGTGCTTTTGATGACCATCACTGCATCTGGGTTTACCTCCAGAACCAGGTCGATGACTTCTTCCACATGGGTTGTATCGAAATAATTCTTCACTGGGTCGTAGTTGGTTGGTGCTGCTATCACTACGAAGTCAGCATCCTTATAGGCTGACTTACCATCAAGGGTTGCCACTAGATTTAATGGCTTTTCAGCCAAATACTTTTCGATGTAATCGTCCTGGATAGGAGAAATCTTATTGTTAAGTTTCTCCACCTTCTCTGGGATTACATCTACTGCTGTTACATGATGGTGCTGAGATAACAGGGTTGCTATACTCAGGCCTACGTAGCCGGTACCGGCTACTGCTACTTTTATATTCTTAAAATCATTCATAATGATATTGGCAATTATATTAAAGTATGACTGATGCCATAGCTTTATTAGTAAAAAACAGGTATAATATAGACCTATTATACTTAATATTTAAGCTTACATGTATAGATTAACTACTTTATTCTTTTGTAGTAAACTTAACACCAAGACTACGTAGAAAGCTCTTTAATCTTTTTCGAGTTTTTTGAGACAATACATGTTGTAAGGCATCAATTAAGTCTATCTTTATCTCCATAGTCAAGGGGATTACATCCCTATAAATTTTAATTTCTGGATATTGTTTTTTAACGTAACTCAACGATTTGCGAATCCACTTTCCCTTGATTACACCATGAACAAATGGAATTACAAAGCGATTAACTGAAACAACATCAGGAAATAATTCATTTTTTGCTCTTGCAGTTTCAGTAATTAGCTGATTTTCTATATCCCAAGCACTAAGTTCTCCTGTTCCTAATAATTGCAGAAGGTAATCCTTTCGAAAAATTCCAATTTGAAGATTGATTGCATATGGTGTTTGGCGATTCACTCTACTTAAATATGGTAAATCTTTGACTATAATTTTCGAAGGTAGCGGATTTAAACGACAGAATCGCATATTATAAGCATCCATATAATCAAGAATGGACTCAATTTCATTATTGTCAACATTTCCACTTATAATCAGATCATCACACATAAGCAAAATGTACTTAGTGCGAATCAGCGGCATTGCGTCTATAGTGCGCTCTATCCACGTATCATTTTGCTTATGATTACATATACAGGTTAATCCTTCATAAGAACGGCTATTCGTTGTGAGGATAAATTCATACGGACAATCTCGCCAATAATTCCGATAACCTTTAAGAAAGACTTCAAATACATCAGAATAAGAATCTGGAGAGCTTACATATATAGATAATCTTTTGTCCATTACTTAACTCTTTCTATATATTCTTTCAAACTCATCAAGTTTTTATCCTTTTCTGAGATAATAAGATTCTCGATGCCACCGATCTTCTCAAATGGCCAATCTATACCCATATCAGGGTCATTATACATGATGCCAGCATCTCCTTCTCCATAGAATACTTCACCACACTTGTAACTAACGACAGAATCCTCAAGCACGAGATAACCATGACCAAAGAATTGTGGTACATATAGAGTCTTCTGATTCTCACCTGTTAAATCAAATCCTTGCCACTTTCCAAATGTAGGAGAATTTGGTCGAAGATCGATAATCACGTCATACACATGTCCACTAATACAACGTACAAGCTTAGCTTGTTGCTTTACAAGTTGGAAATGCATAGCACGAATCACGCCTTTTTTGCTGATTGTATAGAAAACCTCCTTCAGCTCATGGTTGATGCCATTCTGCTTAAAAGTATCTATATTGTAATCCTTGACGAAGCCTCCACGCTCGTCTGTAGCATAGAAAGGAGTAATTTCGTATGCTCCTTTCATTTCAAGCTCTTTGAATTCAAATTTCTGTATCATATCTTTTAAAGGCTTTTAAGCCACTCTATTGTTTTATTTATACCATTATCAAAATCTGTAGATACATACTCACCGACAGCATCTACAAGATCATCATTACAGAACATATCCATAGAATACTTAATTCCATCATCTGGACGAATTCCAATACCTATTTTATCAGCATATCCAGCTAACTCTCCTATACGAAGGAGGTATTCCTTCAATTGACGAGGTGAACCAGAACCAATGTAATAGAATGCTTTATTGGTCTCTTTTTCTCCAAGTCGATACACTGCCTCAATTAAATCATCAACATAAATGAAATCATAAGGTTGAAGCGCAGGACCAAAAGTAGCCTCATTTCCAGTCATTAATTCACCTAGAGTATAACTTACGAGATTACCCGTCTTATTACCTACTCCATAGATATTAGAGAACTGCATCCATACAAATTGCTGCCCGATGTTCTTACAATAATCTTCCAAGATGAGACGACATGCATACTTTGCGACACCATACATCATACCTCCTGATGTTTTCTCTAAATTAGGAAGACTAAATGTAGCATTCTCTGCAACAGTACCAGCACAGAGATACTTCTTTACATTTAACTTTTTACAGATATCAGCACAATCTATTGCCATTTGAATATTAGCAAGCTGAACTGAAGGATTTGCCTTGTCTGCTCCATTCACACCTTTCCAGGCAAGATGATAAAATGCATCATACTCTTCAACTGGGAGTTTCTCGACAAGGGAAGCATCCACACAGGATTCAATTTTAGTAATGAGTTCACTATCAGGAAGACGTTCTCCATGGAACGTTATATCTACGGCAACAACCTTGATACCATTCGCAACCAACTTTTTGATGAGCGAACTGCCTATAAAGCCATTACCGCCTGTTACAATTACATTCTTCATATCATTAAACTTTTAAGAATTCCGAAATCTGCTTATCCATGCAAGCACGAACATCGCCCCCTTCAAGCCAAATCTTGCTCCACTCTACAATCTTTTCCATTGCTTCATCAAGATTCCAACGAGGAGACCAGCCAAAGGTTGCCTTCAGTTTAGAACAATCCAATTTCAAGAAGTTTGCTTCATGAGGTCCACCATCATATTTATTCACCCACTTCATACCTTCGCCCCATTTGCTGACGAAAAGATCCACGAGAGCTCCTGTCTGGAAGCAATCTACATCATCAGGACCTACATTATAATAGCCGGCATACTTTTTATCCTCATACTGCTTCATAGCAATCACAAGATAAGCATATAGAGGCTCCAAAACATGCTGATAAGGACGAGTAGAATAAGGATTTCTAACTACGATATCCTCATGCTTTTCTGCAGCACGAATACAGTCAGGGATAATGCGGTCATTTGCAAAATCACCACCTCCAATTACATTACCGGCTCTAGCAGTTGAAATCGGGATGATAGGAAGCCCATTGTTATCTGTAAAGAACGAACGCTTATATGAATGAGTGACAAGCTCTGAGCATGATTTTGAATTAGAGTAAGGATCATAGCCATCTAACTCTTCATTCTCACGATATCCCCAGTTCCACTCTTTATTGAGATATACTTTGTCTGTAGTTACATTAAGGAACGACTTCACGCATTTGTTCTGACGTACACACTCCAAAATATTAACCGTACCCATGACATTTGTTTCATACGTATAAGCAGGATCCTTATAAGAATCACGAACTATAGGTTGTGCCGCGAGATGAAGAACAATCTCAGGCTGAGCTTCATCAAAGGCCTTTTTAAGTGCAGTCATATCACGAATATCACCAATAACAGAATGTACATCACCCTCAATATTAGCAATTTTAAAGAGAGACGGTTCTGTTGGTGCTTCTAAAGAATAACCAGTTACAATAGCTCCGGCATTTGCAAGTATCTTGCACATCCAGGAACCTTTAAAACCCGTATGTCCCGTAAGGAATACTCGTTTTCCTTTATAGAAATCAAATATATTTTCCATTCTTATTAATTATATTCATTACTTTGCATAATCTGGAATCTCTGGAATGCTACGATCCCAACGTTTCCAAGGAGCTTTATCTTCTGCAAGAAGTTTCTCAAGAAGAGACTTCTCACGGATATTGTCCATACACTGCCAGAAACCAGTGTGGACGTATGACATCAATTGACCTTGTTCTGCCAGCTTGACCAAAGCAGTCTTTTCAAAGACACAAGAGTCTCCACCTTCCAACAAATCAAAAACTTCTGGTTCAAGAACCATATAGCCAGCATTGATAGGAGAACCATCTAATGCACTCTTTTCACGGAATGCACGGACAGCCTGATCTTTAGTAATATCAAGAATTCCCTTGTCTTGCGCCATCTTAACAGCTGTTAGAGTTGCAAGTTTCCCATGACTCTTGTGGAAATCTATAAGTTTATCTATTTCAACATCACATACGCCATCACCATAAGTCATGAGGAACGTTTCATCTCCTACATATTTTTGAATCCGCTTGATACGTCCACCAGTCATAGTATTATAACCAGTATCTACAACCGTGACCTTCCAAGGTTCCATATTGGTTTGATGCACTGTCATTTCGTTCTTACCATTACGATAATCAAAAGTAACGTCAGAATTATGCAAGAAGTAATTGGCAAACCAATCTTTGATATATTCCTGCTTATATCCTGCACAGATGATAAACTCTGTATGCCCATAATAAGCATACTCCTTCATAATATGCCAAAGGATAGGCATACCACCAATCTCTATCATTGGCTTTGGTTTAAACTGAGATTCCTCAGAAATGCGGGAGCCGAAGCCACCTGCTAACAAAACTACTTTCATAAGCATTTAATTATAAATACCATTTTTTATAAAATGTAATAAATGACTTTCTAGTGATATCTTTTTGCTTGTTGCCCAACGTTGAAGTACTACCATCTTCTTTGTGCCTAATTTTAACATTTGGAACAAAAAAAGTTGCCACTCCATGAAAGCGCGCATTCATAGCTAAATTCTCTTCCTCTGTAAACAGAAATACATTCTCATCATAAAGGGGAACTAACTTTTCTAAAATCTGCTTGGGTAAAACAACAAATGCTCCATGTGCAGAATAGATTCTGTTACCTACTATATATCTGAAAAAGGACAAGAAGAAGATTCTAAAAATTTTATTTAAGGCACAAAAGAACATTATATACGTCCAATTATTCCTCATAAAACACTTATATTTTATAGAATCAATTAAACTGATATGAAACGGCATATGAGGATTCTGTTGCTTACCAGAGAGTGTATGTATAGACGGAGCATAAATACCCTCTTTAAGACCACAGAAAGCTGATAAATCCATTTTTTCGATACAAATGTCAGCATTTGAAATTACAAGATATTTAAAATCATAATGAGTTAAAGCATAATCTACACCTCTATTGTTACCAGTTCCATATCCCTTATTGGGCACTGATAGAAAATCGGCATTATTAGCTTCTGCAATATTTTTAAATTCGCATTCAGACTCCTTATCATAAAAGCTATTCACAACTATAACCTTGGAATTCGCTAAATTATAAGAATCAAAGAAATCTTTAAGATCTTTAGTATTTCTATATACTAAAACAATAAATATAAAATCGTATTTCATGATTTTGTTTTTAAAATAATATTCCAAGACAAAAAAGAAAGTAAACCTTGAAAAAAGGATACTAACAAATAAACCCAGGCAAATCCTGCTAATGATTTAGTAAAATAAAAGCCTATAATCAACATGCATAAACAGACAAACATAATCAGAGTGTTAAACGGAATCTTTGATGCTGCATCATTAGGATTTCTATATAAATAATATAATGCTTGCGGAATGACTGAAAGACATATTATTTTAGAACAGCCTGCTGCTGGCAAATATTTATCAGCAAAAAAGAAACAGATCAACCAATCTTGAACAAAAAATAATAATGCAGTAATCGGCAATGAAATAAATATATATATTACAGCAAGTTTACGAACTAAAATCCTTGACTCCTCTATTTTATTTTCTGCTACCTGCTTAGTTACTCGAGGTAATAAGATTAACCCCAAAAATGAAAAAAGGGGAGTTACCATCGTTACTAAAGAGACGCCCACACTATAAAATGAAGCAGTTTCTAAATCGACAACTCTACCTATATAAATTACAGGAAAAGCAGAATATATAAATAAGAAAATATCTCCCCCTAATCTTGGAAATGAATAGATAGAAATTTCTTTTAATTTACTTTTTACAAGAGTAATACTAGGGCTATATTTTTTAAAATATCGAATATTATTTATTAATTCATATAAAACAAAAGCAATAGATGCTGCACCTAAAATTAGAGTCCAAGCCAAGAAAATATTTTCAACAGACCGTAAACTAAAAAGAAATGGTAACAACATGAGACTTTGCAAAAAGAATTGGCTTAAGTTAAAAGCCTTAAATCTTCCCACTCCTCTATAAAAAGAATACAAGCTAGTACTTATAGCTACAACAAAAGAATATAAGAATACAACTATATAGAATGACAAAGAATCAACTCCTAGAATAATATCCCATAAATTATTATATAGAAGCAAATACAAAATGAAACTTAAAGAAACTATAAAGAACATGTAATAAAAGAATGCCCATATATAGCCCACTGTTTGATAACCATTCTTTTGCGATAAGGATATTGCTAAATATCTTGGAATAGATATTCCTAATCCACCTAGCAACATAAAAGATAACACAGAAGAACTGCGTTTTACTATATTGAATAACCCGAAATCATGGACAGATAAAATATTACTTAACACTTTATTGGTTATCAGCAAAACTAACATTACTGAAACTTGCCCCAATAAAGTCCAAATAATATCTTTCCCGAAATCTGATTTGATTTTTTGTTTGACTTGAAATATTACTGGCATTTATTTTTCGCGGTTGAGAGTTTTACAACAAACATAAAAAGAACTAACATAGCTATGTAGGTCATATATACAAATACGGAAGTAACAAAGCTCCAGAAAATAAAGAAATATACACCTGCTAATATCATAGTATTAAATACATAGTTGTTTTTCAGTCTTACATTTTTATAGATCTTTTGCGATATAAAACCAAAAATAAAATAAAACAATATTGAACCAAAAATACCAAAATCATCTATTATTAATCTAAAAACAGAGTAAACATTAGTTTCACTTCCGTCAATTGCTATTGTTGTCCAATCTTGATATAATCCTTGTTCTCTATGCATAATACCCAAATAATTAGTTATACCAAAAAACATTTTTCCTCCTAAAGTATATTCTGAGTCAAAGAAAGACTGCTTAGAAAACCAAGCATCAAACGCAGGTAAATGACCAAAAGCATAAGAAATAAACTTTTGGGCAACAATATAGAACGTGTCTATATCAAATGTACCAATACGAAACATCATTGATAATGCCAGAACGGAAATCAAAGCGAAACCGCCCAATATAAACAACAAAATTTTTTTAATGTTAATACGAATTTTTCTGTTTATAAGCAAAGAACACAATATATATCCAGTAAACCACAAAAAGGTAGTTGTAATAATTCCCATTTTCACTCCTTGAGTTAAGCCACCGAATAATTGAGGTAATACCGTTGAAATTGCCAGATATTTATCCTTACTTTTATTAAATGCCGAATAATAAAATCCTCCAAGTAATGGGCAAAGAGAAGAAAAAATATTCAAAATTTGATCTACAAATGAGGTTTTAACATCATCTTCATAGCGACTAACGGATAAGCCATTATTCACTTCAAGCAATAGATTAAAATTAAATAGACTTTCTATACTATAGCCATGAGAAATAATTACTCTAATAGGATACAAGAAACCCAAAGCAATGAATAATATCAAAATTTTACTAGCTTTTTTCTGACTAAAATATATCTCAGAAGAAGAAGTAGTAGATAATCTTTCTATACTCTTATCTTGAGCAAAAAATGCTCCTAAAAAAATAAATGCTAGAGTAATCAATATATAAATTATACCTTTATAATTAAAAATCAGGAAACCAGCCCCACCTAAAACCATAACTATAATTTGGAACAACCAAAATATAATCATAACTTTTGCAGGACAAAAATTTTGCAAATAAGAATTAGCAAAATATAAAATGATACCTCCAATTATTATTATAAGAAAAATCATAAAAACAAGTTTACTATTGTATCATATTAGCTATACATTTCTCCAGAGAATCCACCCAATAAGGAACCTCTACACCAAAGGTCTCCTTGATGGTTCGCTTATCCAATACGGAATAAGCAGGACGGGTTACAGGAGAAGGATACTCCGAGCTATAACATGGCTGGATATCACATTCCGTATTGCCGACGATTCTTGCAATCATCTGGGTGAAATCATACCAGGAGCAGACACCCTCATTTGAGAAATGATATACTCCAACATATTCATCCTTGCTTTGGGCAGCCTTTACTTTATCCAATATGGTAATGATGGCATTCGCCAGATCGAGTGCGTAGGTAGGTGTACCACATTGATCGAAGACAACCTTCAACTGTGGCTTGGTGGCAGTCAGGTTGAGCATCGTCTTGCAGAAGTTCTTGCCAAATTCAGAATACAACCAAGCCGTACGGATAATCACATAGTCACAGCCAGTAGCCATGATTTTCTGCTCACCGTGAAGCTTCGTTGTACCATATACGCCAGTAGGAGTTCCCTTCTGGTCAGGATTACATGGCACATTATAAGGTTCCTTACCAAACACATAATCAGTAGAGATCTGGATGAGCAGCCCATCCACCTCCTTCATCACCTTCGCCAAATTCTCAGGAGCCTCCGCATTGAGTTTTTCAGCCAATGCAGCCAGTTTCTCATCAGTCTCGCAAGCATCCACATTGGTCCATGCCGCACAATTCACGATGGCTTTCACATCATCCTCCTTCACCATCTTACGAATGGCATCCATATCGGTAATATCAAGGTAAGTGGTTTCCAACCCTTCTACCTGATTGACATCGGTAAAGATATAATGATCTGTTGTATTTTGGCTAACGATACGCATCTCGTTACCGAGCTGACCATTAGCACCAGTTACTAGTATGTTCATATTTTGCTTAAAGAGAGATAGATGAGTTTGAGAACAAGGCGAAAAGTAGCTCATAAAAAATGCTCTTATTCTCTCCCTCACCTATCTTATATTTTAATATTCTAAATTCTTCTTTAATGTTCCATCTGCTTCATCAAGGATTGAAAACAGATACTTGCCATAGTCATTCTTCAACATAGGCTGTGCATTCTCTCTCAACTGTTCTGCAGTAATCCAACCTTGGCGGTATGCAATTCCTTCCAGACAAGCCACTTTCAAGCCCTGTCGCTTCTCCAAAACTTCAATAAAGGTAGATGCCTCTGAAAGGGAATCATGGGTTCCGGTATCAAGCCAGGCAAATCCTCTTGCCATGGTCTGTACCTTCAGCTCCTTATCCTTCAAGAACTCCTGGTTGACTGTTGTGATTTCCAATTCACCACGAGCTGATGGTTTAATATGCTTGGCTACTTCTACTACCTTGTTAGGATAGAAGTATAAGCCTACCACTGCATAGTTGCTCTTTGGATGCTCCGGCTTCTCCTCAATGCTTAAGCAATTGCCCTGCTCATCAAACTCAGCGACACCATAACGCTCAGGATCACCAACACGATAACCGAAGACGGTTGCCTTGCTATTCTGCTCTGCATCTATTACTGCCTGATGCAACATCTGGCTAAGTCCTGCACCATGGAAGATGTTATCTCCCAATACGAGGCAAGCAGAATCATTACCAATGAATTTCTCTCCGATAATGAAAGCTTGGGCTAAGCCATCTGGTGATGGCTGCTCAGCATACTCGAACTTTACTCCAAACTGGCTTCCATCGCCTAAAAGTCGTTTAAAACCTGGCAGGTCAAATGGTGTTGAAATAATCAATATCTCACGGATACCTGCCAACATCAGAACCGAAATAGGATAATATATCATCGGCTTATCAAAGATTGGAATCAGCTGCTTGCTGATACCTTTGGTGATTGGGTACAAGCGTGTTCCGCTACCACCTGCTAATACTATTCCTTTCATATAATTATTATTTATTGTTCAATAATATGTTTTTTCGAAAACCTACCCGTCCTTCCTTACCGTTAAGGAAGGCTCCACCTTTCTCACCAAGCCTCTCTTCCCTCAGGGACGAGAGGATGTAACCGCCCTCCGGTGCTCAGAACCGCTACGCTATAAGGTTGGCGGACCATCAAAGGTCTTCGCCATGTTATGCGGGATGGGACCGCCTGATTATAAGCCATTATTGCGATACAACCTTAACTGTTAAAAGCATACCTTCCACATATAATTACAATTATCTATAATTATCAATTTCAGATATCATAACCTTAAATATGCCATTTTTATATTTTACTTCAAGTTGGTTTGCATACATTTCAAGCTGAGATCGATTAACTTCTTTTTCATCACATTTTGGACCTAACCAAACTTCCTTTAAGATTAAAGGAAAACGATTTTTTGTCTTTAGAATCGGAAATTCTACAATTGGGCATAAAACTCCGCCAGTTGCTTGTATCCATTTATACTTAGATACTTTTGAATCTTTATATAATAATCTAATCTCCTTTTCATCAGCATATTCATATGGTTTAAAGAAATGCTTCCAGGCATCTATGGATGGGAGAACAACATGCAGATTTTGTTGAATTGATTTTAAAAAATCCAATTTTGGATGTGAGCGATCATCATTTGCATAACTAACTGGTGCTAACAAGAACTTATCCCCTAAATCAGCAATAGAATATACAATACATACACCTTTGGCATCATCACCATACATACGCCACATCGTTAACTTATCCAGCCTAGTAATTTCAGAACAAGACATAATAAAGTTTGAATTTAGTTCAGCAATATAACTCTGAGGCATAGTCGCTAAATCCAAGCAACATTCATCATTTACATAGCTGTCGTAATAATAACATTCACTTTTGTCATTCATTCCTACTATAGAACAAACGCTAGCTGTACCATTATCCAAAATTCGTTTCAAAGAACTAAATGATGTGTAACGACAAACCTTATTATCTTCTACACTACCTAATAGAGCTTTTAATAATGCCGTCTCACCTTCGAAACTTAAATGAACTTCACCATTGGACATTTCTTTTGCACCCTTAAGTAAATCTTCTTTTGTTAAAGAGGATAGGGATATTTCCAAGCGAGTAGCTTCTTTAAGAAATTTATCATACAAAGATGGACTTACTCCGTCAACCACCTCTTTATATAATCCAACTAACTTAGATATTGCCTGCTCTAATTCTACGATATGTTCATCATTCTCTACATTTAAATTACAAAACAAAGCCTTTTTCCCATCTGTAATGATCGTATAAGGAATATTCTTAGACTTACAATGAGAATTCAACATTGCTTTTCTATGGGAAATATTGCCTTCTAATGCCCGAGCAATATCAATACCAGCGATAAGTCTACCATCCTTAACCAATACCGCATCACACATAAAGACATGGGAAAAACGGGAATATTTAAATGGATATTCTTGTATCAATTCAATATTCTTAGGTAAATAAGACTGAATCGTCTGTAAAATTTGTGATTCTAAATTAATCATATAATATATCTAATGTTATATTCATTGACTTTAATACCAACTCAAGCGACTCATAACCATAAGGCCATTTGTCAAGAGTCGTCTGCTGTTTCTTTTTGATTTCATAGAAACACAGCAAAATAATAGGCTGAGCAAAAAGGAAGTAATTTTGATGATATTTGTTTAACGAACAAGAGATGAACTCCTGATACTTATCAAAAAAATCATCAGAATGACTAATATAATCCTTTAAATCTTCATCCTCGAATATATTCAAGAATAACAACGACAACCGTTCGTCATAATTCATTGGCATAAATGAAGGGACAAACTCCTGATACTTACTTATCAGCTTATCTTGTATTTGAATATCTATCGTATTCATATCTGCAACCTTTTGATAAACCTGTAGTATTTTGTTATCAGACTCTTCAATAAAAGCCATTGTAGAAGCAAGCATTCGTCTAATTTGTGCCTCATCATGAACCTTCTTCTTATAAACGGTATCGTGACTTACTTCAGCATAAACATGTTGCAAAAGGGTTCGTACTTGAATTTCACAAGTTAGAATTTCCCTATCTACACCTTTTGTTTCATAGTCTTCGGTCGGGCAAACAATAAAATGGTCAGATGCATAAGAAAACACCTCTGGATGTTCAAAGATATTCTTTTCTGTATCGCGCGTTTTTTTTAAGCATTCCCAGTTTTTTGATTCGTCAGCTATTCTTTCCGTAACAATTTTTACATCTTCTTTGTTAAGAAGCACAATCCGAGCACCAACCTTGTCTGTTATATCCTTTATAGGATTTTCAGAGGGATAACGGCATATAGCTTTATCGCAATAAGAACCAATATCTTTAACACGATATGTTGCATCTATCTGAATATGATTTGATGATTGCAATATTTCATGAGTTAATTGTGAGAGACAGGTTTGTACATATTGTCCCCAAGCCGTTAATACAGGTACAATTTTCAAAAACTGTTCACGAATAGTCTGTTCATTCATCATGGGTTAATTCTGACCTTTACTAATTTAATATTCGAATCCTCAGGATCTGACTCTATAGAAATCACACTATCGAACATATCTGTAGGTGCAAATAGTTTTACTTTATCAGTCAAAAATATCGATTTATGAGTTAATACCCGATTGAGCAATTCAGTATTCTTTGTAAAAGAAGAAGGACTGTTTTCTACAACATTGCTAATAAAAGAATCTCTTTTATCAACAGGTATTATATCGCATACAACATCATGTGGATTAATTATACTATGCTGATTATTCAAACACGCAATCAAGCCATCCTTATACATATTAGCATGTTCGGCATCTTGCTTAAATTGTTTATCTATTTCTGCGTTAAACAATTGATAGAACTGCTTAGTCAACAAAGAAGAATTTGTCGAAATTGAAAAGCCCAAGAAGTCTTTAAAAAAGTAACTTGCAAGTTTAGAACCTTCATTAAATTGACTATCAAAAAGATAAACCTTAAAATTTTGCTTTGTTAAAGTACCTTCCGCTAAACTTATCTGTTCAAAAATCGCTGATTTATATAATTTTTGAGCTGGGCTCAAAATCAACTGCTGCAAAGCTTCTGTATGATTTCCACCAACATTTATTGCAGAATGGGTTTCTGCTTTTATAATAACATAAAGAGGCATCCCATCTATCTTCAAACATTCCAACAGCAGAATATATCCGCTAGGAATTCTCTTAACTCCCTGACATAAGGCTAACTTTTCTGCTATTATCTTAGAGGTCTCATAGAAATCATGATCAGAAAAATGATTCAAATCTTTAATATGAGCAAAACAAGAATCATCACTTTCATCTTCTATCGACAATTCGAACGATTTACCTTGAGTTCCAAAAGATTGCAGTAATCGGTCCCTAATAATCTCCTTAATACCTTCATCAAGAGTAAAAGCATCCTCAAGATACTCAACCTCAGCGGTGTCTCTATTTATGCTAAACTTAGAATGCACCTTATGCATTCTAGCTCTCACTATCTCTAAGTTGTTGAAATTTATCATAATTTATTATTAAGAAAAGTAAGTATTCAACGCCTATGGTAAACCTCCTAACTACGACCTCACTATTTTACCATGAGGATGCTACAATAGTCATTTTAGAATATGTCTTTTGACAAACGATCAACAAAAGGTTTCTTCTTTTGTTATTCGTATTTAAGAGGATTACACATCAGCTCTTTACTGATTACCTTTCCCATGACCTTCTCTATATCAAAGAAGGTCATGGGGTCGTTGTAATCAATCTCCGAAATGGTGTTGTCCATATCATTAACGGCATAGCCTATCCATTCAATGGATTCTTCAAGGTCTTTCATATCGATTCGAGAATAGGTTTCCTCGAAACGGTCGAGAAAGAAGGATACCACTTTGGGATGCTTCGTCAAGTATTGGTGAAAAGTCTTGCAGACCTGGGCTTGACCTTTGTAGTTGAGCTTACGAATATCCTCAAACATAGTCATCGCACAAGAGTAGGACTTTACGGAAGAAACCTTCTTTCCCATCTTCTTGCGTATCTCCTTTGCCTCAGGAATCGTATCATCGTAAATGTCTTGAAACTCTTCTGGGAGCATCGAGAGGATTCGCTCTAAAACTTCTTTATCTGCCATAAGACGCTATTTGTATAAATCTACGTTGATATCGAATGGAGAATCAAAGTCCTTCAGCATCGCATGCTTCGTATCTTTCTCGGAGAGATTGGCATGTTCTGTTGGGATTTTCCAATCGATACCGAGGGTATCATCGAAGATACTGATACCTCCATCAGCCTCTGGGTGATAGAAGTTATCACACTTGTACTGGAAGACGGCTGTTTCTGAGAGAACGGCGAAACCATGAGCAAAGCCCTTTGGAATGAAGAACTGGACATGGTTGTCTTCTGTTAACTCTACGGCTACATGTTTGCCGTAGGTTGGTGATCCTTTGCGGATATCAACTGCTACATCAAGTACTCTACCCTTTACGCAGCGTACCAACTTGCTTTGGGTATATGGTGGGCGCTGGAAGTGCAGGCCTCGCATCACGCCATAGCTGCTCATAGACTCGTTGTCTTGGCAGAAGTGAACACTGTGTCCCAGGATTGGGGCAACCTTCTCTTCAAACTCTCGCTCGCTGAAGCTCTCGAAGAAGTAGCCACGAGAGTCGCGGAAGAGGCGTGGCTCTATAATGAGTACGCCTTCAATTTCAGTTTTGATTATATTCATTGTTTTAACTTATGTTCTTAAAAATAAGATGTTCGAAAACCTACCCGTCCTTCCTTACCGTTAAAGAAGTTTGTTCTAAAATCATCCCGTCCTTCTTTACCATTAAAGAAGGCTCCACCTTTCTCACCAAGCCTCTCTTCAATGGTCTTTACACCCCCTTCGGTTCCCCCGTTTGCGGGGGACAGAAACCTCAGGGACGAGAGGATGTAACCGCACTTAGTGCTGTTTTTGCCGCACCTGTCCCTCCCCAGCGGGAGGGTCCTTACCCTATACCCAAGCCCTAAATCCCTACCATAGGGATTAGGGATGTAACCGCCCTCCGGTGCTCGGAACCGCTACGCTATAAGGTTGGCGGACCATCAAAGGTCTTCGCCATATTCTGCGGGATGGGACCGCCTTGATTATAGACTATCATAATGATGCTGCCTTATCAGCTTACACATCTCCTCTTAACATCCAATACTATGAATTTAAGTTCTTATTATATTCATTATTTGTATTATTGTCATCTTTTCCTACAGAGTTAGATGTTGTACTTCCTAATTCATCAGCCTCATCAGAGAGTAAATCAAAAATCTTGCTACCACAAAATTTATAATCCTTGAATAAGGTTTCTACTTGACCAGACTTTGCCTCTGTCGGTTTTTTAAAATGCTTATAAAAGGTAAAGATTAAACTATTACCATCAGCGTTTTTTTCATCCTTTGTCTTAACTTCATTAATAGAGTCTTCTTGAACATGTACAACTTTTCTTTCCTTAGCCAAAGACAAGAAACGCTCCAAAGTGAACATTAATATATGCTGGTTTGTTTTTAGATTAAATTCTTTAACCAACGCAGGAAGAGGACATATCGTTTGCCCCTGCTCTATTAAATACCAATCTTTTTTGGTATCACTAGAAATGAAAAAAACAGGAACGTTGTTTTCTTTAGAAAATTCCATAACCTCATTCCATACTAAAAAATCATTGTACATATCTGGTTCACCCTTCTTCCTATCTTCAAAGCCAGGAGGTATATGCAAAGCATATCTTCTTTTACCTTCTTCATAAATACTATTCAACTGCTCCTTATTAAAGGGTTCACCAATATGTCCTTCAAATATATTAGCGATATCATCTTTAAGGGTAGCATCTCCGACAGAATCTCTCAACTTCTTCCGCTGCTGTTCGAAATAACGTTCTAAATCTCTTTTAAGGTTATTTATACGCCTAATAAAATTATCCGTTAAAAACGGATGATTTCGTTTCTGCGAAATACTGTTCAGAAAATCCTTTAAAATATTCAATGTTTCATCATACTTCTTAACTTGTTCGAATATCACTTTATAAAGATTATCATGGTATTCTGTAGCAACTTGATAAGGTATCCATAAACGATTCCGTTCAGCATAATATTTTACCACTCTCAACAAATCAGATTGTGTATCTGGCGATACCCTATAAAAATCAAGCAAGACATTGGTATCCAATATCAAAACTGCCTTACCCCACACTTCATCAAGTAATTCCTTGCTCAATGAATAGAAACCGGGAAAATTACTTCTCATAATGCCAAATATTTTTGTAACCATTCATTATTAGCCATTGCTCGAACCCAAGCAGCTTCTTTACCACACTTTATTACAACAAGTCTATCATCTGCATCAATATATTGCAGAAGATAATTTCTAACCTGTTCTGAAGTAGAATCAGCAACAATCGCCCAAGTTGACTCTGTTAAACGTCCCCAAATACCATAAGATCTTATAGCAGTATATAAGGTCTCATAGTCGCGATGCGGAGCACGCAAGTCATAAGATATAATAAAACAATTCTGCATATTAAAAAATATTATCAATAAACGCCCAACTATCATTCTCCCAAATTACAGCATCATATTCATCAGTTTTTTGATCTCATCCAACAATTCGACCATATCTCCTATCCATATATAGTTTTGAGAATAAGTCATCAGTAACATAGAATAAGAATCAGGCTCTTGCTCTTTCAATATAAACAATTTGGCTCGTTCCGAAAGTAACTCCGGTCGGGTTAGATTACATATCTTTATTGTATACTCACCCTTTGGTGTCAGGTCTTTATACAACAAATCATCAACTATTTCGATATTATCAAAATATCGATCTATATGTGGATGTATTCCAACCCCTATGGCAATACAACTCCATCCCCAGTGTTTACTGGGGATACAGAGTATTTTAAGAAATTGGACTTTTTCGATTTTTAAACAGGTTTAACTAAAAGTGTCTCTGTCATCAAGGCATAATCCCTTCTTTCAGCTACAATAAGGTCAAAGAATCCTCTAAAGAAATCCAGTGGTGCCATTGTCATTAGCTTGCAGTTCTCCTGTAAGCTTGTCAAGCTGAGCCTGCAAATTGGCAATCTTACGATCTGACTCTGTCTTTTGCTCCTTCTGCTTATTGCCCAAGGCAATATTGGCATCCCGTAGCATCTGGACTGTCAGAACCAATTCCTTTATCTGATCTAGATATTGCTTACGTTCCATATCCGGTATATCACCAATACAGCGTCACCCCTATATTACAAATAGTTACACCTATCAGTTTTTGAAAAAAGTTATATTTGTTCCCCACCGCAATATCGCTCTGCGCTTGTCGCCACTCGAATGAGGAATACGGTTTTATTCTACTTCTGAGAGGATTACCTCTGGAGAGGTGCCCATCAGGGTTATAGCGGAAATCTTATGACCGCCATTGGCATTTAATGAATGACCACAATGATAGAGGCTATCATCTATAATAAGCCAGCGGTCATGGGACTCGTTTTTCCATTTGCGAATATCTATATGATTATCAGGGAATAGGCGGTCATGCTCATCCATGAGACGTTGCATTCCTTGACCTATACCTACAGTATAAACTGTCGCTGAAACTTCCGGTTTACGAACATCTAACACACTCAGGGTTAGCGATGAAACATAGCCATCTATGATGATTACTCGATGATTGGCTGTACGAATCAAGTTCTCTAAAGCAACTCTTGCTGTATAGAAATCACCTTCGAAGAAGACCATTTCTGCTGGAGGAGTGGAGGTTCGAATAAAGAAGTCGAGCTGCTGTTGCTGCTTGGCTTGAACGTCCTCAATATGGGTCATACGCTTGTCCATATTCTCCTGTAGAGCTATCAGGTGACGGTTTACGGAATAACCTTGAAGAAGATATTGGCGCAAAACGGATGTAGCCCAAATACGGAATTTTGTACCTTGTACGGACTTTACCCTATAACCTACAGATATTATAACATCTAAATTATAATAATCAACTTGATATGTTTTGCCGTCTGAGGCAGTGTAGGCAAATTTTGCCCAAACTGATTCTTTCTGCAATTCTCCTTCGTTAAATATAGTTCGCACATGCTTGCCTATAACACTCCTATCACGACCAAATAGTTCTGCCATTTGGTCTAAAGAAAGCCATACCGTATTGAAAGCTTCATCTATTTTTACATGGAGGGAAATACTTTCATCTGGTTGATAAAGAACTATCTGTGAATCGTCAGCCATAGGCTGTATATTATTGTCGTTTGCCATAATCATACATTTTTATTGCTAATATAGCGACAAAAGTACGATTTTATTTCGTAATCACCAAGGAATTAAGAGAAAAAATGCATTTATTAACCTATACTTGGCTTATGGCTAAACATTACAACACACAAAATGATTCTGCTTTCTTATCTGCTTTTTTTCTTCTATGTTCATAACGTAAGATCCTTATGAATTATTGTATTTTTTTGCCCCACCTGTCCCTCCCCAGCGGGAGGGTCCTTACCCTATACCCAAGCCCTAAATCCCTACCATAGGGATTAGGGATGTAACCGCCCTCCGGTGCTCGGAACCGCTACGCTATAGGGTTGGCGGGGCATCAAAGCCCTCGCCAGGTTGTGCGGGATGGGACCGCCAGGCTATGCTTCTTTCATTTCCCGAATGAAATCATCAACATCCTGAAGCTTTTTACCTTGCAATTTAGCAAGTTTTACCTCTTGCAAGGCCCGTGACAAGCTTTCCTTGACATAAGCCTTCTGCGTATCGTCTATTGTAACTAATATCTGTTCCATATCCTATCTTCTTTTTATTACTCAGGTGGTAAATCTCACTCTGCTCCTATGGATTCTATCACCAACCTTTCTAAGCTCGCCTTGTAGCCACCTTCCATCGGGCAGGGATCGTCGGGATAGGACTTGTGATACTCCTCTTCTATGTTGTCCAGATAGTCCATTATCTGCATCACCTGGTCTCTGGTGCTGTGATGCTTCTTCAGCGAAGAACGAAGCAGACAGTAGGACTGGGTATTACGGGCATAACCCTCTTAGACATGCTTGACTGAAGTCTCATTCATGTGGCCAGCCACCTTGAGGGTGCGTACCACATTAGTACTGTCGCCGAGGATGGTATCCGTCAAAGCGCCCAGTGCCTTTGGTGTTTTTGTAAATCTTGTCATTTCTTAATATGTTTAAAAATTCTAATATCTTTTGTTAAGCTATCGTAAATTCATCCCCTTTTTGTACCTATATATGTAGGTACAGGATTCCCGGCGGTTTCAACCTTTTTTCATAAATTTGCAGCAGCTTTCAAGAACGAGGGCTGAAGCTGAACTTTAGCGTTTCACTCTTTTTATAAGCAGCGCATGCTAAAGAATATAAAGAAATATGTATCAATGGGTTATAGCGGATTTAAAACATCCCTAAAACGCTGTTTTTACTCCATTTTCAGTGTTCAGAGTTCAGTATTCAGCCTGATGTTCAGCCTCATGAGACAAAGTGTAAACAATTACAATCAAACATAAAAATCATCACAGTATGGCAACATCATTTATCAAGCCAGAGGATCAGGAGGTTTTGCCTTCTTATGTCCAGAGCATCCAGTCGTCGGAAAACCATCCCGTCGCTTCATGGGAATCGGTGAAAAAATTCATCACCGAAGACCCTATCGTCAAAAACCTCACGCTGCTCTATCGACAGCGTCTGCAGGTCAGCAAGAGCTTCGCCGACGAGCTGAAGCCAAAATGCCCTGCCATCACCATCTCTGCCCAGATGGACGGATATGGCAGAAAGTTGACTAATTTCTTGAAACCTACCCTCAAGCTGATGGTGGAGTTCGACACCGTGCCAGGCGACCAGATGGAGCACATCAAGCAACTCATCGTGAAGGATGAGCATACCATGGTGGTGCATCGCAGCATCAGCGGCAGGGGTTTCCATATATTCTGCAAGTATTCGCCTTCTGACAACGAGGACATCGCCATCCTCGACCTCTTCCACCTGATGCTGGAGAAGGCGCAGAGCTACTACGAGCATCTGCTGGGACTGGAGTGCGACAAGGCTTGCGCTGATATCACCCGATGCGCCGGACTTGCCTACGACCTTGAGGCTTTCTTCAACTGGCAGTCTGTGCCTTTCTCGCTGGATAATGGCGACCTGAAGAAGTTTTATACCCAGAAGGCGATGGAGGCGAAATCGCTCAAACGTGCTGCCAACCGAAAGGCGAAGAGAGAGCAGCAGGGCGGGAAGCAGATGGCTGCCATCACCATCGAAGAGGCTGCACCGCACATCAAGGAGCTCCTGAAGCAATGGGGCTACGACTTTGAACCAGGCAGGCACAACGAGTATGTCTGCCACTTCGGCAAGGTCTGCGTGAGATATGGCATCGACAAGGACGAGGCGATGAAGTATGCCGACAAGGAGTTTGGTTCCAACTATGTCGATACCGCCGGCGTGATGAAAGCGTGCTACAAGCATACCGACCTCTTGGGTACCTGGCACTTCTACCGTCCCGGCGAGGCATACAGCGGCAAGCCGAAGGTGAAGACCATCAAGCAATGGCTGGATACCCACTACGAGTTTCAGCACAACATCGTGACGGGCTTCTTCGAGTTGAGAAGCCGTATGGTCCTCAGCGGCAAGTATCCTCACTTCACCCGCATCGACGACAACATCGAGAACTCGCTCTGGGCGGAGATGGACGAGGCTGGGCTGCATCTTTCCGAGAAGGTGCTGCACTGCGTCATCAACAGTGATTTCTGTCCCCCCTACGATCCCTTGGAGGAATATCTCCGGAGTCTGCCGATATGGGACCGCAACAAGGACCCCGACTATATCGACCAGCTCGCCGACCGCATCCATGTGGTGGAGAAGCCGGGCTATGAGCACAACCAGAAGCTCTTCCGCTATTTCTTCAAGAAGTGGCTGGTGGCGATGGTGGTGGCATGGGTGATACCGAAGGTGGTGAACCAGTTCATCCTCATCCTCGTGGGAAAGGGTGGCATCTTGAAGACCACATTCTTAGCCTATCTCCTTCCGCCGTCGCTGCGCCAGTATTTCCTCAACGATTCCACGGGCAACTATACCGACAAGGACTTCATGGAGGCTTTCAGCAGCAAGGCGACGATATGCCTCGACGAGTTTGAGACAGTTTTCGGCAAGAACCTGAGTGCCTTCAAGAGCAATCTCACGAAGCTCACTTTCTCCATCCGCCGTCCCTACGACAAGTATCGCACCGAACTGCCCCATCGTGCCTCACTCTGCGGAACCACCAACAGCATGCAGTTTATCACCGACGAGGAGAACCGCCGTTACTCTCCCTGGATAGTGGACAGCATCGAGAGTCCGATAGACTACCCGATAGACTACGACCACGTCTATGCCGAGGCATTGGCTCTGGGGCAGGAGGTGATGAAGCGCAAGAAGAACTCGCCTCTGAACTGGACATTCTGGCTGACTCGCGACGACATCGAGCTGATGCGCCTCCACAACCGCCTCTTCATGGTTGCCAACTATGCCGAGGAGCAGATACTGAAGTATTACAAGGTGCCATTGTCCGACACGCCACTGGAGTACATCAAGTTCCGCTACACCTCAGAGATTCTGGAGAAGATTGGTGTCAACCCTGCCCTGCGCCAGAACCTGAACTCTCACAACATCGGTGCCGTGATGTCTCGTCTGGGATTCAAGAAGATTCACAAGGAGCACGGCAACGGCTGGGCTGTGATCGAGAAGGAGGGTTGCGAAATCAACAGCGATGCCATCATCGATCCTAACGATACCGTGGAGGATTAAGTATCTTGGTTACGATAGCTAAGTATCATAGTTACGATGGCTAAGTATCATACTTATGGATGGTATCCGTGTGGGAAAATTAAACATTCAACATTATAATAAAGTCTATGGATTTACGAAGTTACACCAAGCAGGAGTTAGCCCTGCTCTATTTTCCGGATTCCGACCCGGACGTGGCAAGAGCCCATCTGATGAGATGGATAGTAAGATGCACCCAGCTCTATGAGCAGTTGCTGAAGAGTGGATACACCAAGAACAGCAAGGAGTTCAATCCCCTGCAAGTATCCTATATTTTCTTCCATTTGGGAGAACCCTGATATTTATCAGTGATAATCGTTGAGTATCGTGGAGCAACATAGAGCAACAGTGAGTTGGGAATGAGAAATGTTGTATCTTTGCATTGTGATTCAGAAAGAAGAACATTAACCATTAACACTTAAAAACTATGTTGCTTTACGTACTAAAACTAAATCAGAACGCCAAGATGCCAGAGGCATACGGCAAGTACTACGCCTATCCAGTCATCACTCAGACGGTAGGTATCGACGGCCTGGCCGAACACATGGCTAGCCACAACACTCCTTTCTCTAAGGGAGCCATCAAGGGCATGATTACCGATATGGTATCATGCATCAAGGAACTCACCTTGCAGGGTATCGCTGTGAAGATTGACGATCTCGCCATCTTCTCCATCGGCATCCGCAACAAGGAGGGAGCCGCCTCGGAGAAGGAGTTCACCATCGCCAAGAACATCGACGGTTTCCGTCTCCGTGCTCGTGGCACCGGTGAGTTCAGCGCCAAGACCATCAACCTCGATGCTACGCTGAAGAAGGCCACTGCTCTGTTAGGGGATGGCACCACCCCGGATACCGACAAGGGAACCACGGGTGGCGAAAACACCAGCCAGGGCGGTAGTGGAACCACTGGTGGCGAAAACACCAACCAGGGCGGTAGCGGAACCACTGGAGACACAGATGTAGATTTGTAGTCCTAGCCTCCTGACATCTGAAACAAGAGAAAGCGCATCGGCAGGATGCAGTCCGGAGTAATCCGAGGGCCCATCAGGAATGAGTTCATCACTCAACATTCAACACTGTCAAATCATCGCCCTGAACGGATACTTGCTCATCCTGCCCGCTTCCTTCTTTGTCTCCCACAGATCTCACAGATTTACACAGATAATTCTTCGTTGCAAACAACGGTCTTATACTCATCAGGTCTCACTGCAAAAAACTCCGAAGGAGTCAATAATCTGTGAAAATCTGTGTAATCTGTGGGAAAATTAATCACTAATCATTAATCACTAATTAACATGAAAAAGGAAACTATCCAGAAAGTCATCAATTTCGTCATCACTGTCCTCACCGCCGTTCTCAGCTCCTTCTGTGTGCAGAGCTGCGCCAACCTCTAGGACAAAGGCTTCACTGCCACGAAAAAACATCATTATTAATCTTACAACAACACAACCATGAAGAATCAAAGAAAAATCGATCTGATTGTGGTACATTGCAGTGCCACACGTGTTAACCAGGACTTCCCTGTAGAAGCCTTGGAAGCCTGCCACAAGGCCCGTGGTTTCCGCTCCATCGGTTACCACTATTACATTACGAAGGATGGCATGGTCTATCCCTGTCGTCCAGAAACCGAGGTGGGTGCTCACGCCCGTCACTACAACGCCCACAGCATCGGAATCTGCTACGAGGGTGGTCTCGACGAGAAAGGCAAGCCTGCCGACACTCGCACTCCAGCCCAGAAGGATTCTCTGGAAGACCTCCTCTACGGTCTCTCCCTCGACTATCCCGATGCCGAGATTCTAGGCCATCGCGACCTCCCCTGGGTTCGCAAGAGCTGTCCTTGTTTCGATGTCAAGGAATGGCTGAAGGAAATCGACTTTCATATCTAGAAAGCCCGAACAGTTCCCAGAAATTCGTGCTATTCGAGATATTCGTGTTCAAAATCATCCCATCCCAACTTGTAAGTCCTAAAAAGCTTATGGGTTGGGATTTTTTCTTTGTTTATTCACATCATTTCTCTCCCCCAATACACTCCCACACATACCATTACGCATGCCAATGGAGCAGGGAGATAGCAGAAAGTCTGCATATACCAGGCATCGGGCATCGGTGCCACCTTTAATGGCTATCACATGGCGCAAAGGTAATACTTATCGTTCAAACCGCCAAGCTTTGAGGCAAAAGAGCTTTTCAAAACAGCCCTCTTTTCCTAATCTCTTCTGAAGATATCTCGTGTATAAACCTTATCCTTTACATCATCCAGACAAGCATCATAGCGGTTGGCGATGATGGCATGGCTTTGTGCCTTGAAGGCTTCGAGGTTGTTCTCTACTCTACTGCCGAAGAAGGTACTGCCCTCTTCCAAGGTTGGCTCGTAGATAATGACCTCAGCGCCCTTTGCCTTAATACGCTTCATGATGCCCTGAATGGCAGACTGGCGGAAGTTATCGCTGTTCGACTTCATGGTCAAGCGATAGACACCAATCACACAGCTGTGCTCCTTGCTGGCATCATAGCTGTTGGCATCGGCATAGCTGTAATAGCCTGCCTTCTGGAGTACGGCATCAGCGATATAGTCCTTACGGGTGCGGTTGCTCTCTACGATTGCCTCTATCAGGTTCTCAGGAACATCGGCATAGTTTGCCAGGAGCTGCTTGGTATCCTTTGGCAGGCAATAACCGCCATAGCCGAAGCTTGGGTTGTTATAATGGGTGCCGATTCGTGGGTCAAGACCTACACCATCGATGATTGCCTTGGTATCGAGTCCCTTTACCTCTGCGTATGTATCCAACT
>ERZ1034949.408-NODE-408-length-28827-cov-14.669158_pt1 | contig 28827 bp, 33 predicted proteins | sample MGYA00520590_ERZ1034949 | MGnify/ENA primary metagenome ERZ1034949 (study PRJEB33766, sample SAMN09781752) | gut metagenome | biome: gut microbiome | host: Homo sapiens | place: Madagascar | study: EMG produced TPA metagenomics assembly of the PRJNA485056 data...
AATAGATAAATTGGCAGACAAAACCTACACAACAAATGATTATATTATCAAGTTTAAAGAAGTCGCTAAAGACTACACAATTAAGGTTGCCGATACGATTATGTATGATAACACAGACCAAGTTGCAATAGGACGTGTTGTGACCTGTACAGATAATACTGTTGCAGTTGATGTTATTTCAAATGCGGATATTGAGTCAGAACGCAGCGATTGGAATTGTAATGTAGGTTATGGTAGCGCTTCTTTGACTATAAAAAATGGCGTTATAGATACATATTGGGATGTCAATATGGAAGGTCAAGGAGAGTGCGATTACACCAGAACGACTTTCAGTTGGACAGATACTACTGTAAAAATCGGTTCAACTACAAGAACATATAAGAATACCTCTTGTACGGGAGATAAAATAACTATCGGTGATAAAACTTACACTATTGAATGTGAGAGTAGAAATGTTAATGTAGAGAGACTTGATGATTGTGATGTATACGGAAACTGTTAGTTTATAGAACATCTAATTATAAGCTAGGCGGGGTGGATTTATCCCCGCCTTTTGATGTTATATGAGCCGTTCTTTCAGCGTCATTCTTCGCCGGTACTCCCTCAGCCTATAAAGCGGAGTGAGGCGCCGAAGAATGACATTGTTATTTTTATAAGAGTTTCTTTTGTTTATAAGCGCTGTTTCATTCAATATACAGATACTCATAAAATAAAAAACGCAGGTTATGCTAAACCGGCGTCTTTCATTTTTTTATTAGTCGTCCAAACGGCCTGTACCGAGGACGCAATATACAATAAGTGCCACTATTCCGGAAGATAATAAAAAATTTATATTATCAAACTGAGATGTGTGAACACTAAACGGAGAAATCGCAAAGATTAAAAAAACAATGCTGATTATCAACGCTATAAAAAATATTCGTAAAAACAGTTTTTTCCCAAACATGGATAGTTTTTTATAATTTTCCAATGTGTCGGAAAAAACAAAGAACCACCCTAACATAATCGCCAGAGCAAATCCTGAATAAAAAATACTATTCATAAAAATAAATTTTAGTTAATAATAAATATCATACGTTTCAGCGTATAACTTTTTGAGATTATCGTCAAGCAAAATAAAAAAACAGCCTCGGAAACGAGGCTGTCGATAAGCAAAAAAATTATTCAAGATATGGTTTTACATATAAATCAAATTTCATCCTTTCCGATTCATCCCATCCCATTAAATAGTGGTCTCCCATAAGCAATAATGGTGTTCCTGCCGAACCGGAAATCTTGTAGTTTTTTATTGATTTTTCAAATAAACGCATATTCCCCGGCAGTTTTATGTCTAAAGATGTTATTTTTAAGTTTGGATAATTTTTTTTGATATATGCCGCGGCATCATGGCAATGCGGGCAGGTTGTTTGATAAAAGAAATAAATTTTATCTTTGCTTAAATCATTATCGGTAGAACCTTTGCAGGCAGAAACAAGCATTAGTCCTAAGGCGCATAAAACAGCTAAAATTTTTTTCATTTTTTTTAAGTCCTATTCAATACAACAGTCAACTGCTTTTCGTACAAATTTTTTCATTTTTGACAAAGCTGAATCAGATTCCTCTACAGGTTGTTCAGCTTTTTTTCCGTCCGGCTCGCTGATTTTTTCTTTAGAAAACTCGGCGGCTTTTGTCGTAATTTTTTTCACTTCTTCTAAATCCGGCTCTATCCATTTCAGCTCTTTGGTTTCCATCATACCCATGTTCAATCCCCAAAACAGGCAATACATGTCGTATGCTGTGTTAAACATTTTATAGGCTTCTTCGTCATGACCTAAAGTTTGTTGTTTTGTTCCGACTTCCATCAGGCGCATAGATGTTGCCAGCAAATGTTTGGACATGCACCACACTTCGCCCTCATAGCTCGGAATAATTTTCTGCAATAAATTTTTGCGGGTTTCGCGTATGTCTTTTATTAGGTCGTAGTAAGAAGTTTTGCCGGTTTTAGCTCCGGAAAACACCAGATGTTCTTCAATTGAAATAAGATTCATAATGGCGATGCTTAAATCTTGGTCCGAAGATAAATCCTTAGGGTTTACCTTTTTGCTCGCATCGATTCTTTCTACAAATTCTTTTACGTTTTCTGCTTTTTTCATGGTTTATGTCTCCCAAAAATTATATGCTAAAAAAGTAGGCGCAGAGGTGTTGAATGTCAAGGAATATTTAAGTTTTATGCTTTCTTGTTGATTTTTTTTGCGCATCGGTTTAATCTGCTGACGGAAAAGGAAAAAAATATGGGAAGTTTATTGTCATCATTTTCATTTTTATCTATGGGCGGTAGTGTTTTAGGAGTGACGTTTTCACTATTGCTGGCGACAATTATGCTGGCATTGTGGGCGCTGGTGCTTATGGTTCTTCATCCGCTGCATGCCACGATGTTTGTGCTGGCCGCTCTGTGCGAATATGTTTTAATATCATTGTTCGGATTCAGCCTGTGGTTTGATTTTATTGCCTTTTTTATGTTTTACATTCTTATTTTCGGTACTTATACGCTACTGCTGCGCCGTTGGCTGCCGCTGCCGCATACAGAAATTGAACAGCTGCTGAAACTGGCTAAGCTTAAAGAAGACGGCATGCTTACGGATGATGAATACAAGGCAGCCAAAAAACGTTTGCTGAAAATCTAATCGTCGCTGATTTGACGTTCTATCCATAGTGAATTTATAAATGCCTGCTGACGGTCATGAATCGGGTTGCAGTCAACATTGCCGTCCGGAGAAGTTATGCATTGTACGCCGACATTTGCCGTGGTGTAATTTCCGTATTTGCCGTAAACATCCAAAACCAAAGGCAAAAAGTCTTCTGTTTCATAAGTGGTGTCAGCGCAGAATGTTGAAGAATATACCGCAGTTGACGAGTCCTTGCGTCCGATATTTAATGTAAAGCAAGTTTTGTCGCGGTCGGTTTGTATATTTGCGTTGCCGGAAAAATATTGCGAAGAAGAATTTTCATCGGCGCTGAATAAAAATCCGGTAGAATTGTTGGCGTAAGATGCGTCTTTATATTTTTCATTCTGTTTATAAAAAGTTTCAATGTCAAAAATGGCGATAAAATCAGCGTTTTCTGCCGAGGTTGCGGTTTTCATGCCGATTTCTCCGAATTTATTACTTAAAACGCGACGGATTTGTCCGGCATAAGAGCTGCGAAGGCTGCTGCGAAAATAAATGCTTTGCCCATGGTCGTCTGCTAATGTGTTGCTGATTTTCAGCTTATACGGGTCTTGCGCACAGGCTGAAAGCAGACAAAAAGTTAAAAGAAACAGTTTTTTCATTGTGTTATCTCCGCAATTTGAAATTTTTTGTAATTTATTCCATAATTTTTTAATTTTTTATTGATAAATTAAAAAATAAATGTATTTTGACAGCATTAAAGAAGAAATTGAAGAAAATGAAAACGGCAGATAATAATATAAATATTTTTGCTTTGACGGATTCTCATCAGGAAACCCGTAAACTTTGCCGTCTGTTCAGTAAAATTATAGAAGAAGCGCCGGATAAAGGAAAAAATACGCTGATTTGTGATTGCGGAGATTTGTTTAAGGGTATATATGACCGCGAACTGAGTATAGATAGTTACGAAATCCTGCGGCGCTGTTTGCCAGAGGCTAAAATAGTGCTGGCGCTTGGAAATAATGATTTTGGCTTTAATCTGGAGAGTTTTAAGTTTTTGCAAAGCGCGGCAAAGCGTTTTAACCAATCCAATATCCATGTTTTATGCGCAAATTTGCTGGATATGAATACGGGGCGCTGTCCCAGCTGGGTGGACCCGTATATATTGCTTGAAATAAATCATAAAAAAGTTATGGTTATCTCATTTTGCATAAATCAAATCCGCCTGAATAAATATGGCGTGGTTTTGACCAGCGTTCCGGAAACTTTTACGGCAATGTCCGAAGTCATAAAACATATTGCTCCCGATGCTTTGATTGTTTTGAATCATGATTTGGAACAAAGCAGCCATCAAATATATGCTGCTTCGGTGGCAGAAGGTGTGCGGATTGATTTGTTGCTGGGCGGACACGAGCATTCTCCGATTGCTCCGAATGAAAAAGAGCGTGTTTATTATCCGCAGGCTTTTAGCAAAACAATGCTGCATTTTGATATGGGCTTCTTGAAAAATTCTACAAGTCTGCGTTTTATTGAAGAAATCAATGTAAAGCAAACTGCGATAAATCCTGTTTTTGAGCCGCATCTTATTGAATTTGAAGAAAAAGCCGGATTAAATATTCCTGTTGCCAAAAGTACGCTGAATTTGGAAAAAATTTATTCTAATCCATGTTCTCTCGGCACCTTTATCGCCGATTGCATGAAGTCGGCAGCCAAAACAGATATCGGTTTTATTTCTACCGGATATACCAGCCATGCTTTGCGCTATGAAAAAGATAAAATATTGACTAATTATAATTTAGAAAGAGCTTTTTCGGCGGATGTCCCTCTGCAAACCATACTTTTGACACCGCAAGAACTTAAAGATGTTTTTGATAACGCCGTAAAATATCGCTATCTGATTCCAACAGGCAATGTGCGCTTTTTGCAATGTTCTCAAAATGTGGAGATTCGCTGCCGCCGCCGTTATGATAATAATGAAGGTGAGGTGACTCAAATTTATATAGGCGGAGAACCGTTGTTTAAGGAAGACGGTACGCCTGTGTATGCCGATAAGGTTATTACTTGTGCATTGGACCCGTTTGTCGGTGCCGGAGAGCAAGGATTTGATGTTTTGCGCCCTTTGCCTAAAGAAACTTTGCTGAAAAACAATCATTTGGTAAAAATCAAAGATTTATTTAACCGCGCTATAAAAGAAGCGGCGGAAAAATATCCCGAAGGCAGTTCATACGCGTGCTTTAAGCTGGTTGATGAGGCTTAGGCGAATACGGTTTTTATAATTAGCTTCAGTTTGTTAAACTTGCTGATGTGTGGTTTTGGTGAAATAATTTCCCAACCGCGGCTATTCATTTGCGTAAAATAGCATTGGCTCAAATTAGCTAAATAAAACAAAGGCATAACCGATTTTTTATTCATTTTACTTAAAAAACGCTGCGCTGTTGTAAAATTCTTTTTTGCATCTTTGGACAAAGCTTCGCGCGCTCCGGATAAATTTTTATCTTCCAAAACGGAAATAGGCGAATTTTTGCAGACATTTGCTTTTTGCAGCACTTCTTGCGGAATAAACAAATGTCCGGTTTTGGCATCGTCCTTTATATCGCGTAAAATATAAGTAATCATCAATGCTCGCCCTAAACTTGTCGCCAATTTTTGACTGGTGGCAGGTTTGCTCTCACCGATAATAGTCAAGGTCAGATGTAAGGGAACGATGGCTAATCCGTACAAATATTTTTCAAAGATTTCAGATGTCGGAGCCTGCAATGGTGTCGGAACATCTAAAAAGGCGCTGTCTAAAATCTTCGCCATAAGCTCTTTAGGCAAATTAAAGCGCATGCAGTTTTTATAGATTTTGCGCCCGATATCGGTTGTAGGGACTTTTTTTTCATAAATATTATCAAGTTCTTCCCGCCAGGCGTTTAGTAATTCTGTTTTTTCTTCAGCCGGCATATGCGAGCGAATAATATTGCTGATATGGCGGCAAAACGCAAACAAAGTATAAATTGCTTCGCGTTTAGATTTTTCCAAACCGCGCATGCACCAAAACAAAGAAGGCTGACTTTTTTTTACAATATCGCCGACAGATAACATTTATATTCCTTTATTGTTAACAGATTTACGTTTAATTGTGGCAAACTGCCATAAACTATACAAAAAAATCAATGTATAGTCAAGAAGACTGAGTTTTTGCTGTTTATTATTTTGAAAAGCCGAAAGCTGAAACTTTGCTGTGTTTAAGAGTAAAGCCAATTTAAATTTAAGCCTTTTGTTTTTAATCAGCTGTAATAATACGGACGCGCTTTTATACAAGCCTTTTAGCCGGCTTTCTTTTTGCCGTTTGCTCATCTTTGCTTTTGTTAGGTATTCAGAATTTTTGCTGCACATTTCAAGTAAAGACAACATGATAAATAGAGAGGTTAATGGAAGATATGTGCATGGATTTTCATTGTCCAAAACCAAAAAAAGCCGCGCGGCCGGAGCCAGCAGACGATTCAAAAGCTCAGACAGCTGAGCGCCGGAATCTGGCATTTTGTCGGCAGCGGTATAACGCCAAGCCGATAAAGGTTCCAATAACAAAGTGACTGAAATATTTTCTTTCAAAAAATTCTGCTGCAATCTAAAAATCAGTCCGCTGTTAAAAGGCGAGCGGCGGCGTAAGATTTTTTCTAAAAGCCGCAATTTTTCCAGCCGCGTATCTGATGTAATTTTTCGGTTGGCAAAATGATGCTGTCCAAGCTGCAAAAAGGCCAGATAATCATAAATTAAAGGTCGATATTTTTTAGCAGTCAATTTAACAATGTTATAATTATTCAGCATCGGCCTCTGCTGCCCATTTATCAAAATCTTCTAAAGCGCGTTTGCAATAAGCTTCTTTTCGGTCAGCACCTTTGATTTTGCGGAACTTGCCGTTAGATGTAATTTCTCCCTGAATTGTCGGAAAAATACCAAAGTTTATATTCATTGGCTGATATTCTGAAGTGGTGTCGGATAAGTGCCGGAGCATTGCTCCAGTTGCTGTTGTTTGCGGCGGTAGTAGCGGCGTTTTTCCTTTAATCAAACAGGCGGCGAAATAGCCGGCAACCATGCCTGTGTTTGCGCTTTCTACATAACCCTCGCAGCCGCTTATTTGACCGGCAAACATTACATTTGTCTGAGTTTTAAGCCGTAAAAACTCGTCCAAAAGTTTCGGACTCTGGATAAAAGTATTGCGGTGGATGCCGCCCAAACGGGCAAATTCAGCATTTTCCAGTCCGGAAATCATTTTAAAAATTCGTGTTTGCTCGCCATATTTCATTTTTGTCTGAAAACCGACCATATTGCGCAGAGTATCTTCTTTATTATCTTGTCTGAGTTGCACAACAGCATAAGGTTTTTCAGAAGAATGCGGATTCGTCAACCCAACAGGTTTTAGCGGACCGAATAACAGCGTGTCGGCTCCGCGTTCAGCCATAACTTCTATTGGCAGACAGCCGTCAAAATAGTGTGGTTCTTCAAAATCATGGAACGGCATTTTTTCTGCTTTCAGCAGTTCATCGACAAAACGATAGTATTCTTCTTTTGTCATAGGGCAGTTAATATAATCGTATTTATCGCCTTTGTCATAGCGTGATTGATACCAAGCCTTAGAAAAATCAATACTTTCTTTATATACGACAGGAGCTATTGCATCATAAAAAGACAGGGATTGCTGGTTAATTTTTGTTTTTATGGCTTCAATAAAAGCCGGACTTGTCAAAGGTCCGATGGCGATAATGGTCAATGCTTCATCTGCCGCCGGAAATGTTGTGACTTCCTGATTTATAACTTCCAGCAACGGAGAATTTTTGATTTTTTCGGTTATAAGCTTTGCAAAGCCATCTCTATCAACGGCAAGAGCGCCGCCTGCCGGTACTTTTGTTTGGTCTGCGGCGGTCATAATCAACGAGCCGAAACGACGCATTTCTTCATGCATAAGTCCGACGGCGTTATGAGCGGAATCGTCTGAGCGTAAAGAATTTGAGCAGACCAATTCGGCCCAATTTGCATTTTTATGAGCCGGAGAAAATTTTTGCGGTTTCATTTCATACATACGGACTTTTATTCCGCGTTTTAGCAATTGCCAAGCCGCTTCGCAGCCGGCCAATCCGGCACCGATAATCTGAACAACAGGTTCCATTTTTTTCTCCTTTTTTTGCTAAAATATATGTTTCTTACGCGCTTGTAAACAATAAAACACCAGATTATTAAACCTTTTTTAAAAACAAAGTCGTAAACTGCCAAAAAAGTTAACCTACGTTGAGACGCAAGATGATTTTAAATAAACAAAGTGTAAGTTTGGTATTGATTTTTGGGATGCTTTTGCCGTCAGCCGCCGTGTTTGCAGCTGAAAATCAGCAAAACGAGCTTGCGCCTGAAGTTTCTGCCGTTTCCGCGCCGGATAGTTCATTGCGTTCATATATAAAAGAAAAAAACGCGGATTCTCAAAACGAACAGCCGAAAGATGAAAACAGCGGAGACAAAACATGGATAAATAATTTGGTTAGCACGGTTGCCGAAAAAGGAGCACAGGTTATTTCATCCAATACAGACGACCAAACTCCTCAATATCGGACAAATGCTTCGGTTTTTGATATTTCCGGCGTAATGCTGCGGATGAATGTTAAGCAGACAATGGAAGCAATGCAAAAACGCGGTTATCAGCGTAATTCCGAAAAATATGAAATTCCGAATTTTATTCGTTGGCGCTATGAAGAACAATGCCGCAATCAAGGCGTTGTGGGATATGAGCGAACAGAAGCCTGTGTTATAAAAATGGCGCAGAAAAACAATTATCAATATGTTGAACAAATAGTGTTTAACAACTTTAAAAATAAAGAAAATGTTCATGTTTATTTTACCAGTAATTTTACCGGAAATAAAGCTTATCGCATTGTATATATGAGCGAAGCGGCAAATATCAGGGGCAGCGGAGCAAAGGCGGACTATTTGCGTAATATCAAAATTTATGATTTTTGGAAAAAAATTAACCAAAAGTATGGCGTGCCAGACAATAAAGAACAGGTGATTTGGGGATTGGGAGAAAATAAGCCGTTTTTACAAGCTGCAACCGGCAAGTTGATGCTTTATGACCCGATGCTTTTAGAGTTGGACTATACGCGAATGTCGCGAGAGGACCAGCGTTTTATGAATACAGATGTCTACACATTTTAGGAGTTAAAAAAATAATGGAATTAAGCAAAACGGAATTATCCGAGCTGATAAGTACGCGCATCAGCCACGATTTAATTGGTAATATCGGTGCCATTGCCAATGTTCTGGAAATGGTGGAAGATAATGAAGGGATACTTGATGAGGATATTAAAAAAGTTTTATACACCGGAACAAATACGTTAATGGCGCGGCAAAGTTTTTTCCGATTGACTTTTGGTAAAGACAATAAACAGGTGCCGCTAAACGAGTTGCAGAAACTTTGCGATAATTATTTGAAAACAATCGGAAATCATATAAATCCCATAGAGTTGAAATTTCAGCATATTGTGCCGGAACTTACTAAAATTGCGTGCGTGTGCGTGATGATTGCCGGTGATTTGTTTTTGAAAGGCGGACAGATTGCCATCAGTGTTAATAAGGACAATATGTGCGTAACAGCTGAAACAGATTACAAGTTTTGCGCGTCTAAACTGGAAGATTATCAGCAAATTTTCAGCGGAAAAAGTACCGAGTGCGACTCTCAATATGCCGAGCTTTATTATCTGCAAGAGTTGTTAGGAGCGGAAGTTCCGCTTAAATTCAGCGCTGCGGAAAAAAGTGTGAAATTGATAATCGGATAATAAGCTGTAAACTATCAATTGTGTAAAAAAAACGACCGTTTAAAATGGACAGTTTTTCGGCTGTTTTCTGCAGTATATCATAATTTATGAAAAAATGCAATAACATTATAATTTTACGCTATTTTTTATTGATTTTCGGATGTTTTTCCGCCTCCGATTCCGTTGTGTAAAAATAACGGTCGTTTTTTTTACACAATTGAGGAGGAATAAGATGTTTAACTATTTGAAAAAATATAACATATTCTGTTGCTCGAAACTTTTTGTAGTTTTGTATGCAGTCAGTATGTTTTCTATTTCTGCGGAAGCCAAAATTTGTTTTTTACCGGACAGCAGCTGCGGCACCGGTAAGATAAGTTCCGTAAAGCCAAACCCGGCGCAATGTCTTTATAGCAGCATGGCTCAAGCTCAAAATGGAATGTTAAGCTGCGAAAAAGCGTATAAACAAAATTTCTGCTTTTACAGACGATGCAAAACACGGGAAGAAGATAAAACCGTGTTCAGCAATTACAGCGATTGTCAAAAGGCGCTTGAAGATAATCAAACATGTCAAAGCTGCGGAGGATGTTATAAAATTGTAACAAGTCCTAATCCAACCCCTAACAATAAGACATGTAATGAAACAGAGGCCACTTGTTCTGCAAAAGGCAAAGCATTTGAAGCTAACGGCGAATATGATAGCAATAATGTCGCTTGCGGAAGCTGTACAGTAATTGAAACTTGCCCAAGCGGTTATTCAACCGCATATCAAAGCCAAAAAGATTGCAAAACCGGCGAAACTTTTTCTTCTAACGGCACCGCAAACGGCAAAGTCTGCGGTAAATGCACAAAAGTAATAGAATGTAAAGATTATACATTGACAAGCGCTAAAGATAAAAATTGCTATTCATGTTCGACATGTCCGACAGATTCCTCAAAATACAAATGTACAGAGAGTGTAAAGAGTGGCTATCAGCTGGTAGGCAATAGCTGCGTTAATAAATGCTCGGATTATACATTAACCAGCAAGAAAGACGAGAATTGCTACTCTTGTACGCCTTGCCCGTATGATTCTTCTAAATATAAATGTACGGAGAACGTTAAGAGTAACTATCAACTGGTAAACGGCGTATGTTCTAAGAAACCTACGGAAAATTGTTCTAAATATAGTGTGGCTCCATGGGTGGTAAATGGTGCTGATAACAGCGTTAAATGCCGTGCTATTAACTCTAGCTATGTACCTTGCGGCGAAAAAGCAACCTGCGGTGGTACACAGTATGTAGAATGCAAGAATAGCTCTCAATGCGGCAATGGCGGCGGAAGTACAGGCGACAGCTGCACTGCCAGTACCTATACGGCTTCTGTAACCTGCTCGCTGTCTTATAGAACAGATGAGTGCTGCTCGGCGTTTGGCTGTTCCGGCAAAGGATGCGGTACCGGATATTATAACTGCGTATTTGATGTGCCGAGTTGCGCGTTTAGCAGCGTTTCTATTCATGCAACCGACACCACAAATCAAGATAGAATTGTTGCCTCTGCCGGGGCAGGTAAAACAACCAGAGTTTTGAACAACTATCAAATTCCAGGTCCTCATACTCCGTGTGAGTTCTTTGTCTCCAGCTCATCTTTAGGCAAAGTGAATGGCGAAGCTGTAAGCGGTCAGTCATATACTTGGAAATGTTCATACACAAGGAAAATACGATAAATTAATGTGCTTTTCTTTAAGGAGGTGATGTAACACTTAAAATAAACAAATCCTAATTATATCTGCACTCTGCCGCACCCCAATGCGGCAGAGTGTTTTTTAGCGAGATAATGCATAAAAAAAGAACCGGTATCAAAATACCGATTCTTTTTTTATTTTTACTTTTTAGTCTGTCTTCTGCTAGGCACTTTCTCCATAAAGTCCACCGGCATCTTATCGGTGATTTCTCCTTTAATTACCATTAAAATGCCGTTATCAGAAGCCACAAAATCAACTCCGTTAGGATATTTTGTAGCGAATACCGGTTCAGGCATTCCATTGTAGTTATAAATGAAATACTTGCCGTTTTTTTGCAGCGCAAAAAGATTAAGCTTGTCATCAACAATGAGAAAATTATCTACATTCTCAAATGTAATCCAACGATTGTTGCAAAAAGCATCAAGTCGTTTTCCAGACATCTCAGCGCATAAAGCAAAAGGCTTTGTCGGACTGCAGATAATCAGGTTCTTGTTATCGCACAGCAGCGACTTGTTGCTAAGCGAATACATGCGGTATTTGCCAGCTGTGCCGCAAACAACAAGACTGTTGCCCAAGAACAGGTTATCGGACTTGGCAATAGGATATGCCAACTTAATTTCTTCGGCGTTACTGTTGTATATACGCCAGTTCTCGTTGTCTGTAACAGCCACAAAACTGGTGGAAACAGCATATTTTTCTGTCCCGACATCCAATTTTATCTGCTGTCCATCCCACAACAAGACGTCTTTGCTAAAAGAATTGTTTGTGCTGACAATCAAATAGCTCTGCTTACCAAGAAGTTTGATGAGTTTAACCTCTGTTCCTGTGAAATTAGAAACTTTTTTGCCGTCAATAGAAAACAAGCCTTTTGAGGTAAATATCAAACCGGCTTTTTCTTCCATATGGAAAGCCGAAACATCCACAATGTCTTCAAACTGGTGAAGCATTGTTACGCTCTCATGGTAAGAACCTCTAAACAAGCTAAACTTGCCATCTTTCTGCAAAAGCAAAAGACCACTCTTTTGAAAAAGTTTATAATCCATATGCTAAAAATTTAAATAATTATAAAGTAATACATTATATATATATCTGTTGGACAATTTTGTCAATAAAAAAAAGACAGCTTACGCTGCCTTAAATTTTGTAGAAGTTAAAAGATGAATTTATTTTTTTATATTTGCAGTCAAAACGCTTAAAACTTTGACTAATTCCTCTTTCATATGAGCGCGGTCAACAACCATATCCACCATTCCGTGTTCCAGCAAATATTCGGCTCGCTGAAAACCTTCCGGCAATTTTTCATGAATTGTTTGTTCAATTACGCGTTGACCTGCAAAGCCTATCAAACATCCTTTTTCGGCAATATTCACATCGCCCAGCATTGCAAAAGATGCCGAAACACCGCCGGTTGTCGGGTCTGTCAAAATAGAAATATAAGGTATGCCGGCTTCTTTTAATTCGTTTATGGCGGCTGTTGTGCGAGCCATTTGCATTAGAGAAAGCATTCCTTCTTGCATACGCGCGCCGCCAGAAGCTGCGATGGTTATCAATGGCTCTTTATCCTTTAAAGCCAACTCGGCTGCTTTGACAATTCCTTCTCCGACAGCGATTCCCATTGAACCGCCCATAAAAGAAAAGTCCATAGCTGCCACTACGCTTGCAATATTGCCTATTTTTCCGCGTGCAACCTGAATTGCGTCTTCGCAGCCTGTTTTTTTTCGGTTGCTTTTGAGCCGGTCGCTATATTTTTGAATATCCTTAAATTTCAAAGGGTCGTCCTGAACGGTCGGTAGTTCGGCTAAAGTGTATTTTTCATCGTCAAACAAAAGTTTAAAACGTTTTTCAACATACAAACGTAAATGATGACCGCACGCGGTGCAGACATAATGGGAGTCCTTCAATTCTTTTGAAAACAGCATCTGATTGCAGTTTGGACAACGAACCCATAAATTGTCGGCAATTTCTTTAGGTGTTGTTTTTTTGATTTTTGGACGAACGATTTCTGTCAGCCAGTTCATTTATTTTCCTTTCGTGAAAATACGTTTTTCAAAAAAAGCCAGCGTTGTTTTGTCTTTTCATTTTTTTGTTCTGCGGAGGCGGCTTTTTGAGCTTCTGCCGAAGCTTTTGCTTGTTGTTCTAAGCCGGCAATATTTTCTTTAAGACCGCTGACGGTTTCATTAAGTTTTTCTTGTTCTTTGTTCAGAACTTTGTTAGCCTTACGCTGCTGCTTTAGCTCTTTACGCAAAGGGGCAGAGCCAAACCAAGAGTTTATTTTTCCCCATAAATAGCCGAACAGCAAAAAAACGAACAGCAATAATTTGGCATTTACATGAATTTCGCTGTCCAACGGCCATAACGACAATACAAGCTTATCATCTGCAGCCTGAGCGTTATAAATCACCCAGACAGCAATAATGGCGAATGGAATTTCCAACAGATAATGTAAAAGTTTCATCATCAGCCTCCTTGATTATGGGAAGTTTGTGCTTAATCTGCGTTTAGTCTGTCGTGTAGTTCTTTACCGGTTTTAAAGTGAACGATATTTTTGGCCGGAACATTGACTCTGGTTTTATTTTTAGGGTTAATGGCAACGCGCGGATTTCTGGTTCTGACAGAAAAAGCTCCGAAACCTCTTATTTCTACTCGGTCACCATCTGCCAAAGCCGAAGTCAGCTTATTAAACACAACATTCACAATATTTTCAATATCTTTCAAAGTCAGATTCGGCATTTTAGCCGCAATTCTTTCTATCAATTCAGATCTAGTCACTTTAACCTCACATTACAATTACAAATTAAACATTTTCTTTTTAGATACACTTTTATTTTGAATATATCCATATAATTTTTAACATTTTACACAAACATCGGGAGCGCGCAAATAAAGCGGTTTTGGATAATTTAATTTTTTTGCATTATATTTTTGGATGGCGCAAGCTGCTAAATCAGCTATGGAAGCAGCCTTATCCATGCGGATGGCATGAAGCACCAAACCGCTCGGCCGGTCAAGAAATCTTTCGACTCCATTGCCTATAAGGGTTACGGTTTTACCTTTCAGGCGATTGATTATATCTTCATAGGGCAGAGCTTCTGCGTCGCAAAGTTTTTCTAAGCGTCCGTTAAACAGCTGAAAATAAAAATCTGCACGTTTGGTTTCTATAATCACGGCGTTATACTCTGAAAGTTCGGACATATCCAATGAGTGAGCGTAGGCTTCAAATGCCGAAACTCCTGTTATTTTCAGATTTGGACAAGCCAATCCGAAGGCTCTTGCCGCCGCAATGGAGGAGCGTACTCCCGTAAAAGACCCCGGACCTATGCATACTGCTAAAAGACCAATATCAGAAAATTGCAGTTTTTGTTTTTGGAGCATAATTTGAATTTGCGGCAATAATGTTTCAGCTTGACCGAAATCCATTTCTTCTGAAAACTTATCCACTATCACGTTGTTATTCAACAGCGCTATAGAGCAGCTGTCGGCGGTGGTGTCAAAAGCCAATGTAAACATAGTTATCAACCTTTAAAAAAAATAAATTGCCTATTTGTTTGTGTTTATTTACTATAAAATAAGTAATAAAACAAACATTTTTTTTGTAAAGAAGATTTTATGATGAATGCCGAAATATTGCGTGATATAATTTTCATCAGCTTGTCGCTGGTGTTTATAATGTTTGGCGTTATAGCCGCATTGCAGATAAAAATACATAAATATAAGCATAAAATCTATTTTGTCAGGCGTGACCGCGAGCGTTGCAATGAGGTGCTGTACGCTGCAAAAGACGGATATTTTTGCTTTGTCTATCCGGACCAAAAGGTAAAAGACCCGCAAAAAGAAATTATGGAAAAGTGTTCGCGCCGTCTGGCGGTTATGCTGAATCTGGCCGATGGCACAGCGGCTTCGTTTGCCGATGTCGCGGATTCTTTCAATAAAGACGATTCCAAACTTTTGAAAAAATATGTAACTTTGCTGCAGCAGGAAGGGCGATTCTTTGAAGATATGCTGCATCTTAAAAATTCGGAACGCAGTATTTGTGTTTATGGAAATCGTATTAACGGCGCTGACAATAATTTATATTGCGATATTGTATGGTTTAGAGATGTTTCATCGGAAACAGCGCGCATTGCAGAGCTGACGGCCGAAAAAAATAGTGTTGAGGCCGCTTGCGGACGGTTGGAGCAAATGATAGACGGTGTTGAATATCCGATGTGGTTGCGCGATGAAAATTTGCATCTGCTTTTTGTAAATAAAAAATATTTAGAGTTTGCCGGTATAAAAAATAAGAAAGATGTTCTGAAAAATCAGGTGGAAATCTGTAACGGCAAAGGGGAAAAAGTTGCCTATAATTTAGCGGCCTCGGCGCAGAAAAGCAAAAAAATGCAAAAAAAGAACCTTAAAATAGTCAGAGGAGGGGAGCTGTTTAATTTTGAACTGCGTGAAAATCCTTATTATGCCGGCGATACATTGGATAAAATCGGCACAGTCGGTTATTTTGTTGACAACACGGCTTTGGAAAAAGCCAAACGCGGATTCAAAATAAATCAAAACAACCACTTGGAAATTTTAGGTGCTTTGGGTACGGCGTTTGCGATTTTTGACGAGCGTTCAAAGCTTTATTTCTATAATGCTTCTTTCAAAAATTTATGGAATCTGGAAAATGAGTTTTTAGAAAAAAATCCGTCGTATCTGCAATTTTTGGAGGAAGTTCGCGAAAAGAAGATGCTGCCGCCGGTTCCGGATATCAAAAATTATAAACAGGAGGAGATGAGTATTTTCGGAAGCCTTCTTGAAACAAAAGAGGATTTGCTGCATTTGCCTGACGGAAGAACAATCAGACGGCTTCGCACTCCGCATCCTAACGGTGTTATTTTTGCATTTGAAGATGTTTCCGACCGTTTGGCCACTATGCGGCGCCTGAACGATTTGATGTCTATGCAGCAAAACATTTTGGATAATCTTAGCGATTCGGTTATTATTTTTGGTACCAACCGGCGTCTTAAATTTTATAACCGTGCTTATCTGAAACTCTGGAGCTTGGATTTTGACAAACTTCAGGATGAACCTAAAATTGAAGAAGTAATCGGTCTGCAGAAGCTGTTTTTTTCAAATGTCAGCGATTGGGATGCGTTTAAGAACAGTATGCTTGAAAACATCAGATTGGGAAGACGTTTTAATTTGCTGCGCGATGATAACAAAACATTGGCCGTTTCTCCGTTGATTTTTTATGATGGTTCCATAATGGTTACCTATACTGTAAAATAGGGTTGCAATCTGCGTTTTAATATATAAAATAAAAAACAGGAGATTAAAAATATGGATGAAACGCATTCGGATTCCGGCAATAATAGCTCTGCTTTTGATTGGAAGAAAAAAAGTTCAGTTCCGGACGAGCGGCTGTCCTTGCGTATAGACGCGCAGGAGGCTAATCGCTATCAGGCCAAAAACGGCAAGGCTAAACTCGGTGAAATTTCTCCGAGCCTGAAAAGCCTGCGCAAAAAAATCCGCAATCCTTTTGATGAGGAAGAAGATGACAACGACGGCGCTATGGATAATGACACCATAAGAATTTTACATGAGATGGAGATGAATGCCTATGATGCTTCAAATAACGATACATCTCTGCTTAATTCGTTGAGTCCTGTTGAAAAGCACTTTATTGACCAGCGTAGCAATATCGCAAATCAGCGTATGGAGGAAAATGCTGGAAAATTGAATGCTCTACAGCAGTCGGATACGCTTTCTCGCAAATCCGGAATTACAAAAATGACGACAGCTGAATATGCCAATAAAATGCAAAATGCAATTTATAATCCCCGCCGTTTGCGAGAGCAGTCGTTTGAAGAAAATATCGCAAAAAAAGTCGGGTTAAAAGGGCATATCACCAAACATAACACCGGTGAAATCGTCAGGGGTGTGAAAAAAATTACCGAAACCACAAATCGCAAAAAGGTTAAAGGTTTGACAATGGATGATGCGGCAAAAGTCGGAAAACGTAAAATGTCTAAAAATGCCACGGCGGAGATGATTTTGAAAAAATCCGGACAAACCGCACGTCTGACAGAAATTAAAATGAAAACCGCCGCAGCACAGAAAAATCAGGATTCCCAAAAACCAAAACGCTCGTATTCGGCCGAAATGAAAAAGCTTTTAAAGGCTTCATTGCAAAAAAACGGAGCAGTTCGCTAACAACCTGTAAGTTAAGATTTACTTTTGAAAAAAAGTATACTATGATAATACAAATTTTATTAAGGTTTTAAGGATATATCATGGAAAATCAGTATTATACTCTTATGGAAAAGCAGGACTTCTTTGAAATTATAGAAAATAAATATGGTGAATTAGCCATTTTTATTGACGCTCGTGACGGAGCTCCTCAAGAGCCGGTTTTGGAGTTTGACGGTAAAAAAACGGCTTTGCTTAAACGGGATGAGCGTCGAGCCATTATTTTGGATAATGTAGATGATGAAACCAAAGGCGTGTTGGCCGAGGCTGAATTTGTGATGATTGTCGAGATGAAAGCAGATATGGTCGAGCGTGTCTACGGTGTTCCGGTGGAAAATGTCGAAGAAATAGAATTTAATGGTCGCCGCACCCGTGCCGACGAACTGTTTAAGGCTAAAAGTAAAGAAGAAGTTCTAAAATCTTTCGGCGCTGTAAAAGTTTGGACAGGCGGAGCTTCAAAATGATTGGACTTGTGTTTGTTACACACGGCAATTTGGCGCGTGAGTTTGTGGCGGCAATGGAACATGTTGTCGGTAAACAGGAAAATGTCGAATGTGTTTGCATTGGTCCTGAGGATGATATGGAAGAACGCCGTCAGGAAATTTTACTGAAAGCAAAAAATGCAGACAGCGGTAACGGCGTTTTGCTTTTGACGGATATGTTTGGTGGTACCCCGTCTAATTTGGCAATGTCTGTCATCGGGCATGGCAATTTTGATGTGATTGCCGGTACAAATTTGCCGATGCTGATAAAACTGGCTTCGGTGCGTCAGAATATGTCGCTGGATGAATGTGTCGTCTGCGCTCAGGAAGCCGGAAAAAAATATATTAACGTTGCTTCGCAGCTTTTGAACGGGAGTGTAAAATGAGCGAGGCTTCTGTTGAATTAGAAATTAAAAATCTGAAAGGCTTGCATGCGCGTGCGGCCGCGGCTTTTGTTAAATGTACTGCCGATTTGGATGTCGATGTTATAGTTGAAAAAGATGGTCAGAAGGTTGACGGCTCGTCCATTCTCGGGCTGATGATGCTGGCAGCGTCCAAAGGCAGTCACATCAAGGTAAATGCTGAAGGAAAAGACGCCGAGCAGGCAATAAAAAATATCTCGGATTTAGTCAATTCTTTATTCGGTGAAGAACAGTGACAGCAAAACCGGCTCCGCGCAATAAAACCATCATGCTCACTTCGCGTGAAGAAGTGTCGTATGCCAAAAAAGCTCTGAAATTATCGGCTAAGAATAAAGATTGTAATTTGACTGATTCCGTTATATGGCAGGATTCTCTCAATGCTCTTGATTATATTCCCGATAATTTTGCTGATTTGATGATTGTTGACCCACCATACAATCTGACAAAAAATTTTGGTAAAAATACTTTCAAACAAATGGATTTTTCAGAATATAAAAAATGGCTGGAAAAATGGTTGTCTAAGGTTGTGCGGATTCTCAAACCGAATGCTAGCATATATATTTGCTCTGATTGGCAGAGTTCAATAGTTATACCATTGGTTGCAGGTAAATATTTTAAGCTTAGAAATCGTATTTCTTGGGAACGCGACAAGGGCAGGGCCGCCGCCGGTAATTGGAAAAATTGCTTGGAGGATATTTGGTATTATACAAAATCGGATGAATATACCTTTAATCTGGATGCGGTCAAAGTTCAGCGTACAGTTTTGGCACCGTATCGCGATATCAAAGGTGCTCCTAAGGATTGGCAGGAAGAAAACGGAAAAAAAATTCGATTTACCGCTCCGTCAAATATTTGGACGGATATCACGATTCCTTTTTGGTCTATGGCTGAAAATACCGAGCATCCTACCCAAAAGCCGGAAAAACTGATAGCCAAACTGATTTTAGCGTCAAGCAATAAAGGGGATATGGTTTTTGACCCGTTTTTAGGTTCGGGTACAACCGCCGTAACAGCCAAAAAACTCGGACGTCATTATTTGGGGATTGAGCGTGAGCGCAAATATGTGGCGCTGGCTTTGAAACGTTTGGAAATGGCTGAAAACGCAAAAAATATTCAGGGGTATGAAAACGGTGTGTTTAAGTGTCGCAATTCTAATCGCGAATAGGTGTGATTAACTTAGAAAAGTCTTGAGTTTTCTCTTTTTTCAACCTATATATAAAGGCGAATAAATATTTTTGAGGAAGATAAATGAGATTTGGAAAAAATGCAATTATCTGGCTTGTGGCCTTTGTTGCTCTTTCTTTTATGATGAGTTTTATGGAAAATAAAAATTTTTCCTCTAGCTATGAAAATCTGGCATTTTCTGATTTTATGAATGAAGTAAAAGGTAAACGCATCGCCAGCGTGACGATGTCCGGCGCCGAAATCTACAGCACGGCGTCAGATGGTAAAAAGTATATAACCTATGCTCCGTACAGTCCGACAATGGTTGATACGTTGCTTGCTAACAATGTAAAGATAGATGCAAAACCGCAAGATACTTCAGGTGACACATTTTGGAGTATTGTTATTTCCTGGTTTCCGATGATTCTGTTGGTTGGTGTTTGGATTTTCTTTATGCGTCAGGCTAGTGCCGGCAATAATAAAGCCATGAGTTTCGGTAAATCACGCGCCCGTTTAATAGAAAACACCAAAAAAGTTACGTTTAAAGATGTGGCAGGTGCCGATGAATCTAAACAAGAACTTGAAGAAATTGTTGATTTTTTGAAGGACCCTCAAAAGTTCCAGCGGTTAGGCGGTAAAATTCCAAAGGGCGTTTTGCTGGTCGGACCTCCGGGAACAGGTAAAACTTTGTTGGCTAAGGCTGTGGCCGGCGAAGCAAATGTGCCGTTTTTCTCAATTTCAGGCTCAGACTTTGTGGAAATGTTTGTCGGTGTGGGCGCTTCTCGTGTCCGCGATATGTTTGCTCAAGCCAAAAAGAATGCGCCGTGTTTGCTGTTTATTGATGAGATTGATGCGGTGGGACGTCACCGCGGCGCCGGTTTAGGCGGCGGAAACGATGAACGCGAACAGACACTTAATCAGCTGTTAGTGGAAATGGACGGTTTTGAACCGAATGAGAATGTAATTCTGATAGCCGCCACCAACCGTCCGGATGTTTTGGACCCGGCCTTGCTGCGTCCGGGACGTTTTGACCGTCAGGTAACGGTCAGCAATCCGGATGTGAAAGGACGCGAGGCAATTTTAAATGTGCATGTACGCAAAGTTCCGTTGGCAAAAGATGTGGATTTATCTGTTGTTGCCAGAGGAACTCCTGGATTCTCCGGTGCTGATTTAGCTAACTTGGTAAATGAAGCCGCTTTGTTGGCGGCTCGCCGCAATAAACGCAAAGTCACCGCCGAGGATTTTGATAATGCTAAAGACAAGGTACTTATGGGAAGTGAGCGCAAGTCTATGGCGATGGACGAACAGGAGAAAAAACTGACTGCTTATCATGAAGCCGGTCACGCTATTTGCTCTTTGCATGTCAAAGAAACCGACCCTATTCATAAGGCAACGATAATTCCAAGAGGTCGTGCTTTGGGTATGGTGCAGCAGCTTCCGGAGAAAGACCAATATTCATATACCCGCGCTAAAATGCTTTCGCGTCTGATTATTTGTATGGGCGGCCGCGTGAGCGAGGAGCTGAAGTTTGGCTATGACAAAGTTACATCCGGTGCTTCATCGGATATTGCCGCCGCCACTAATTTAGCACGTGCTATGGTTACAGAATGGGGAATGAGCGATGTTTTGGGACCTGTGATGTATGTTGAAAACTCTAATGAAGTGTTTTTGGGACGCAGCGTTACGCAAAACCAAAATATGAGTGAGGAAACTGCCCGTTTGGTGGATTCGGAAATCAAACGTTTGGTGACCGATGCACATGCCGAGGCCGCAAAAATCTTAAAAGAAAACGATAGTGAACTGGAAACTTTGGCGCAAGCTTTGATGGAATATGAAACTTTAACCGGTGAAGAAATTAAAGATGTTTTAGCCGGCAAAAAGATTGACCGGACCGAGCAGACGCCTGTTCCGCCGGAAAAGCAAACAAAAGTTTCTGTACCGGAAGTTTAATATAAAAAAGAGGAAAAAATGGAATTTAAAGAACTTGGTTTAAGTGAAACCACCATAAAAGCGATTAACGAAGCCGGAATTACCGCTCCGACAACTGTGCAGACCGATGTTATTCCTTCTATATTGGCCGGAAAAGATGTGTTTGCCATAGCTCCGGCCGGCTGCGGAAAAACATGTTCATATGTCTTTCCGCTGATAGATATTATTGCCCGTCATGAGGCGCAAAATATTCTTATTGTTACCGCAAATTCTAAACAGTCGGTAATTGTTTCGGACCGCTTTGCCGTGTTTAACAAATATCATGAAATCAGCGAAACAACTTTAACCGATAATGAAGAAAATGTTGATGATGAGGCAAATGTGATTATTGCTTCGCCGAGTTTGCTTTTGGATTTGTTTAAAGAAGACAAAGTTGATTTATCAAATATAAATATTTTAGTTGTTGATGATATCAATCTGATTAAAAAGCTGCATCAGCTGGCTAATTTGGAGCAGATTTTAGAAGTTTTGCCTGCCGATAAACAGAATATTGTGTTTACTAATCGCCGCTCCAAAGAAACTCAGGATATTTTGGATAAAATCCTAAAAACTCCGGACGAAATCAAAGTGGACCGCGCTAAAGAGCAGGAAGCTGTGCAAATTGAACCGGCAGAGGTTGAAAATGCACCTGTGTCTGAGCAGTCCGCACCGACAGTAGAACAGGTTGAAACGCCTGCCGAAAACTCAGCACGACCAGAGCGCCGGAATCGCCGCGAACAGCGCGACGAGCGCCGTAAAAATGCAGATAAGCGTGATGGAAATCCTAAAGACAGCGAGGCTATGAGCTTAATGCGTAAATTCCACACTTTTGGCCGCCGAACGCCTGATTTTCTGCTTACTAAAGTAGAATTGGCCGAGGATAATCAATAATTTGTGTTTTTTTGTAAAAAAAACTTGAAAATTTACGCTGTTAGGCTATAAAAATTCCATAAAAGAATCAAGTTTTTGAGGAGATTAAAGAATGTCAGGACATTCCCAATTTAAGAATATTATGTACAGAAAAGGCGCTCAAGATGCTAAAAAAGCGCGCGTTTTCGCTAAATTAGCCCGTGAAATTACCGTTGCCGCTAAAAGCGGTTTGCCTGAGCCGGATAAAAATCCGCGTTTGCGTTTGGCTATTCAGGCTGCCCGCGCCGAAAGTATGCCTAAAGATAACATTGAACGCGCTATTGCCAAGGCCACAACTGTTGCCGGCGGCGCAGACTTTGTGTCTATGCGCTATGAAGGTTTTTCTTCAGGTAAGGTTGCCGTTATTGTTGAAGCTTTGACCGATAACAAAAACCGTACAGCCGGTAATGTTCGTACTATTTTTGGTAAACGCGGCGGTGCTATGGGTGAAAATGGTTCGGTTGCTTTCAATTTTGAACGTATCGGCTATATTCAATATCCGGCTTCGGTTGCCAGTGCCGATGAAATGTTTGAAGCTGCCTTAGAGGCCGGCGCCAATGAAGTTGTTTCTGATGAAAATTATCATGAAATTGAAACTTTGCCAGATGATTTGTCTGCAGTTACCAGTGCTTTGGAAGCTAAATACGGCACTCCGTCTGCTTCTCGTTTGGATTGGAAACCAACTGTTAAAGTTGATATCAACGATGTTGACAGCGCTCGTAAGTTTTTGGAATTTGTTGACGCATTGGAAGATGACGAAGACGTTCAACACGTTTACCACAATGCGGAAATAGCCGAAGATGTAATGGCTCAGTTAGCCGGTGAGGAATAATGCGCATCTTGGGACTTGATCCAAGTTTATCTTCCACAGGGTGGGGGGTTATTGAAGTAAATGCAAACCGTCTGCAATATGTTGCGGACGGTTTTATTCCTACTTCGCCTAAAATGCCGATAGAAGAACGGCTGGATATTATTTTTAACACATTAAGCGAAGTTATTGAAACATATCAGCCGGTTGAAGCGGCAATTGAAAAAACTTTTCTTAATTCCAATCCGGAAACGTCGCTTAAATTGAGTATGGCACGCGGAGTGGTTATTTTGGCTGCCGGTCATTATCATTTGCCGCTGTTTGAATTTGACCCGACTAAAGTTAAAAAAGCTTTGGTTGGCGTCGGACACGCCGATAAAAATCAGGTTGAAACCATGGTTAAAATTCTGCTCCCTGGGTGCAAACCTAAAAACAACGATTCTTCAGATGCTTTGGCAATGGCGATTACACGCAGCCACTATCGCACATCTGTTTCCTTTAAATAGTAGCTTAAAACCAAAATACCACGGCGCAATATTTTTCTTTTTCACAAGAATTGCAAGCGTTTTTAATTTGTGACAACGTTATGTTTTGCAAACATGTCACATTTTTACTGCAAAATTTATCGCCGAAAAAACTGTCGTTAGAACCATATATCCAAGCCTTTTCCAAAGTAGAATGCAAAGGAGCGGCGACATTGCTGAAAATCTCACGGCATAGTTTGGGATTAAAAGCTTTGGATTTTCGCCAAACTTTATCATCGCCGGCTTCAAATCCTCCTAGATAAAAATCTACAACCAGTTTTCCGAGTTCATGTACAAATATCTGAATGTGATTGCCGTAAGCGTCAGATATTACAGAATCATTTATTTTTTGCCAATTTTGCGGAACCAGACCGGCAGAGTCTACATAGTTAATTAACGATGTGCCGCTACCAGTCACATTTGTGGCTAATTTTTTAAGTTCTGCCTCATGCTCTAATAATCCGAAAATCAGCATATTATAATCGCCTATAGCCTTATTCATCTTAAACTTTTCCATAGCTTGCGAATAACCGGCAATCCCGCCGACGCTTAGCACACCGATAATTGCCAACACGCCGAGCATCTCTATCATACTGCGTCCGAATTGATTTAATTTCATCGTAACTTCCTTTCATCTTTTTTATGCAACAAAAAAAGCTGTCGGAAAGACAGCTGGAAGTTGGTAAGCTATTCAATAGAAAAATAGTGCAGCATATTAGCTAAATATAGCATATTCTGCTACCTTCCAGCTTTCGCCAGAAGACACAAATATTTATCGTCTTTGTATAAAGACGTCTATTGAAGAGGCTACCACACCCCAGACAGACTATTATCCATCCGACAATTATTTTAGCTGAACACAGTTAGAAAGTAAAGATATTTTTTAGTTTATGACATTCTTGCAAAAACGGCCGGATTGTGTTAATCATTCAGATATTGTGTTATGATTTTAACGGAGGAGGTCGTTATGTCCGGTGATGTTTGTTTTCACAATGCTGTAGTTTATAATGGTTATTCAATGATGAAAAACTGTGCCGTTTTAATAAAAAATGATAAAATTGTTGATGTTTTTAACGAAGAACGTTTTTTTCAAAAAAAGTTTAGTGATGACACTCGTCTTATAGATGTAAAAGGTTGCAGCATTGCTCCGGGGTTTATAGATACGCATATTCATGGTTTTGGCGGATACGGAACAGAGGACTGCTCATCAAAATCTATTTTAAAAATGTCCGAGGGTTTGGCAAAATGTGGAGTAACTTCATTTATTCCGACATTATATTCTGAAAAAAAAGATAAAATGATACGCGGCATACGCGCCATTGTCAAAGCAATGGGCAAAGAAAAAGGAGCAAAAATTTTAGGCATACATCTGGAAGGACCTTTTATTTCTCCGGCCAGACTTGGCGTGCAGTCGCCGGATACGGTAAGTCCGGTGGATTTGAATCTGATGGAGGAATTATGGCAAGCTTCAGAAGGTCATATTATCAATATGACGCTGGCGCCGGAAATAAAAAATATGCGTGAGTTGGCTCTGTATTGCATATCTAAAGGAATTGTTATGCAGGCAGGACATACAAACGCTACCTATAAGCAGATGATTGAAGGTATGCAGGCTAGAATTATGCATGTTACCCATCTGTTTAACGCCATGAGCCGCATGCATCACCGCGACCCTGGAGCAGTAGGCGCCGTATTTATACATCCTGAACTTTCTTGTGAAATTATTGCCGATGGTATTCATATTGATTCGGAAATTATAAAGTTTTTGCTGACCTGCAAGTCTTTGGATAAAGTTGTTTTGGTTACCGATGCTCTGAAACCGACAAAGCAAAAACACGGACCGTTGTTTGCTAACGGTGAGGAAGTGTATCTGGATAAATGTTTTTACCGAAAATCGGACAATGTGATTGCCGGTTCGGCGCTGACAATGATAGACAGTGTGAAAAATATTGTTTCTTACGGGTTCAGGCTGGAAGAGGCTATTCACATGGCGTCAACCAATCCGGCAAGAATTATGAAACAGGATAATTTGGGCGTTATTGCTCCGGGATATGATGCGGATTTTGTTATACTTAGTGACAAGCTGAAGGTAAAATACACGATTATTAAAGGTAAAATTTATGAGAAAGGAAAATTAGTATGCGCGTAATAATAAAAGATGATAAAGATTTGGTTTCCAATTGGGCGGCAAATTATGTTGCCTATAAAATCAACCGGTTTAAGCCAACACCTAACAAGCCTTTTGTTTTGGGTTTACCGACAGGTTCCACTCCATTGGGTATGTATAAAAAATTGATAAAATTATGCGAAGAAAATAAAGTTTCATTCGCCAATGTCGTTACCTTTAATATGGATGAATATATTGGACTTGCTCCGGAACATCCGCAAAGCTATCATTATTTTATGTATGAGAATTTTTTTAATCATATTGATATTCAAAGAAAAAATATTCATATTTTAGACGGCCTAACCAAAGATTATGAAAAAGAATGTTTAGGCTATGAGCGCAAAATTAAAGAGATGGGCGGTATTCATCTGTTTATCGGCGGAGTAGGCGAAGACGGACATATTGCTTTTAATGAGCCTTTTTCATCGCTGTCTTCGCGTACCAGAGTCAAAACATTGACCGAAAGCACCATAAAAGCAAATTCCAGATTTTTTGATTATGATTTATCAAAAGTTCCGACACAAGCTCTGACTGTTGGTGTCGGTACAATTATGGACGCCGAAGAAGTTATGATTTTAGCAACCGGAAAAAATAAGGCTCAAGCGCTTAAACACAGCATAGAAGGTAGTATTAGTCATGTTTGGACATTGTCTGAATTGCAGCGCCATCAGCATGGAATTATTGTTTGTGATAGAGATGCAAGCTCTGATTTGAGCGAACAAACTGTAAAATATTTTCTGGAAATCCAAAGCAAAATCCCAGGGTAGGGTTGGCGTTAAAATTCCAACCCTATGCAGCAATTAGATTCAGTTATGCATAAAAAATGAATCTAAAATCCAATAGTTACGTTACAGCGTTGAGTTGTTTTGTTGCAAGTATTACAAATATTTTGTATTTCTGAAACTGTAATATTACTTAGGCATTTTGAATTTTTTTTATGGCAATATGCATCTCCGGTATAGACAGTAAAATCCTCGTTAATGCTATTTGTAGAGCGATATACCATTGTGTATCTTATTAAATTATGTAAAGGATAAACAAGATTACTGAATATTTGGCGACATGTTTTTCCGGAAAAGGCCGAAGAAACATGATTTCCATTATAATCTTCAGTCATTCCTCCTAAATTAAAGTCAATAGTTATATGGTATGGGGTGGATGAAGTGTTAATAAATATTTGAACTAAATTATTATCGCTGTCGCTTAGATATTGCTCGTTGTACAACTTCCAAGTTTCTGGTGTCAGCCCCAAATCAAGTGCGTATTGCGCTATATATGTAGTATTTTTCTGTTTTATTAGCGAATCATAATGCTCGATAAGTCCATGTATAAGTAAACTATATTCAGAAATAAGTTTATCGACTTTCCATTTTTCCATCGCTTTAGAGTAACCGGCGATGCCTCCGACAGATAAAACGCCGACAATAGCCAGAACTCCAAGCATTTCTATCATACTGCGGCCAGCTTCAAAATTCTTATACATGTTTCTTAACTCCTTCTGATTTGTTGCATATAAAATAAAACCCGCCTTTAGGCGGGCGGATGTTCAGAAACCGTACAAGATTAAACGGCTCGGCTTATTCAGCGCATAGCCTTATTTAGCCGACATCCGTCCAACGGAAATCGGCAAACATATTTAGAGTCGTTTGCAAACGACTAATCTTGTGAAAGGGTTTCTGACGCCCTAAAAGCGCTATTGCGCTTTCAAAAATATATTATCTATAAACAAAAGCGTTGTAAAGAAAATTTTGTAATTATGCTTTATGCTAAATATGTGTGTTTTGGGGAAGCAAACAACTAATTAAAAACAAAATAAAAAACGGTGGAAAGCTTTTTCTTTAAGATAATAAAACTTCAAAATCTGAGGTTATTCAAACAAAAAACAGGTTGTGAAAAAATCGCAACCTGTTGATATAAGCAATTTTCTTTGACGTCTGATTAACGTTTGCTGAATTGGTAAGAACGACGAGCTTTAGCTTTACCATATTTCTTACGTTCTACAACACGGTCATCACGTGTCAAGAAACCGGCTTGTTTCAAAACTGTTCTCAATTCAGGTTCGTATTCGTTCAAAGCTTTAGCGATACCATGTTTGATAGCGCCTGCTTGACCAGACAAACCACCGCCTTTAACTGTGCAAATAACATCAAATTCATTTTCACGATTAGCAATTGCAAACGGCTGATTGATAACCATTTTCAAAACCGGACGAGCAAAATATTCGTCCATAGATTTGCCGTTAATTGTGATATTACCTTTACCAGGCATAACCCATACTCTGGCAACAGCGTCTTTTCTTTTACCTGTAGCATAAGAACGACCTTTTTTGTCTTTTACAGACTTGCGAGGAGCTTTAGCTTCTGTGTTAGCAGCGGTAGCAGCTTTAATATCCTGCAAAGATTCGATTTTTTTAGTAGCCATTACAAAGCACTCCTTTTATTTTTAGGGTTTTGAGAAGCAATATCCAAAACAATCGGATTTTGCGCTGTATGAGGGTGATTTTCACCGGCATATACTTTAAGCTTTGTCATCATCTGACGTCCCAACGGGTTGCGGGAAATCATGCGTTCAACAGCTTTTTGAATAACTCTTTCAGGGAAACGGCTGTTCAAAATTTTTCCGGCTGTTGTGTCTTTTACGCTGCCGATGTAGCCGGTATGTTGATAATAGTGTTTATCTGTCAGTTTTTTACCGGTTAATTTAACTTTGTCGGCGTTAATAACAATAACGTAATCGCCGCAATCCAAGTTCGGAGCGAAATAAGGTTTGTTCTTTCCACGGAGAATTTTAGCGATTTCAGCGGAAAGTCTGCCCAAAACAACATCGCTGGCATCAACAACGTACCATTTTCTTTCGATGTCGGCAGGTTTCGTAGAGTGTGTAGAAATCATTTTTATCTCTTTCTTAAAAATGTTATTAAATTCGCTCTTAATATACACAAACAAATTGGCTTGTCAATTAAAAAAATATATATTTTTCAATATTTTATTTTAGCGGTATTATAATACCTTATATTT
>ERZ1034949.411-NODE-411-length-28718-cov-9.318285_pt1 | contig 28718 bp, 26 predicted proteins | sample MGYA00520590_ERZ1034949 | MGnify/ENA primary metagenome ERZ1034949 (study PRJEB33766, sample SAMN09781752) | gut metagenome | biome: gut microbiome | host: Homo sapiens | place: Madagascar | study: EMG produced TPA metagenomics assembly of the PRJNA485056 data set...
CAATTACTCAATCCTTATAAACATTTTATATATTACAACGGGAACTTAACAGATGCAGAAATAATAGTTTTGGATCATGGGGATATCATTAATGTTGAGCAAATGATATTTGCATATAACTTAAATTATTTAACTGTATTTGGTCAACAATTAGCTAATACTTCTCTAAAAATGTTTGAAACAGTCGATTTGGTTGATACAAAATATCAAAAAAGTCCGAGAATGTTTAAACAATTTAGCAAAGATAGTATAGAAATTATCAAACCTCCTAGCAATGAAAAGATGAATAAGAATACAATTGCTAAAATTGTAATTCCATCATTAATTTCAATGTTAACGACAGTGATGATGGCAATCTTCATTCGTCGTGGTTTGTTTGTAATTGTGGGTATTATAGCGACACTATGTTCATTGACTTACTCGATTGTTGCTTTTTTACAAGAGAAAAAGGATATGAAAAAACAAAATGAATCACGAATTAAGCATTATCATCAATATCTTTTAGATAAAAGAAAAACATTAGAAAAATTATATAATAATGAAATTGATGTATATAATTATAATTATCCAAGTGTAAAGGAAATAAGTGAAATAATTAATCAATATAATTCGCGTATTTTTGAACGCGATTTATATGATGATGACTTTATCAATGTTTCGATGGGTTATTATAATACTGAACCACACTATAAAATAAAGTTTTTAAATGATAATATTTCAGGTGATAAAGATGCTTTGATTGATGATGCTGATAAGGTTTATCAAAAATATAAAACAATCCGAAATGTTAAATATCATATTGATTTAAAAAAATATCATCTTGGTTTGATTGGAGAACGAAAGTTAGCTCATCAAGAAATCAAACGGATTATTTTGGAATTAACAACATTCCATTCATATTATGATTTAAATATTATCTTGCTTTATCATCCCCAATATACAAAAGAATTTAATTTTACAAATTGGTTAAAACACTGTCACTTTCATGATATTAATGTTACTACCAATATTAGTAGTGATCCAATTAAAGAACAAGTGTTAGCTAGTTTGTATCAAATTTTAAAACAACGTAGTCAACAAATTAATGAAGGTAAAAAGGACAATACTTTTAAACCCCATTATATTTTATATATTGACGATTATAATTTAATTAATAATCATCCAATAATGGAGTATTTACAAAATGATGATAATTTGGGTATTGCTTTAATAGTTCGTGTTAATCAATATGCAGATTTAATGAGTAATATAAAAACTGTATTCATGCTTAAAGATGATTATAATATTGATTTATTAATGGAAGATGGAGTTTCCAATCATTTACGTTTGTTACGTGATTTGAGCCTAAAAGATGTTGACTATGAATTACTAGCACGTAATTTGAGTATTTTAGAACATCAACTAACTATTAGTAGTTCAATTCCTGATGCTGTTACATTTTTAGAAATGTATAATGTAACTAATGTAGAAGAGTTAAATATTTATGAACGTTGGCAATCTGCCAACATTCACAAAAGTATTAGTGTTCCATTAGGATTGCGTGCTAAAGATGATATAGTATATTTAAACCTCCATGAGAAAGCACACGGTCCACACGGTTTAGTAGCGGGTACTACAGGTAGTGGTAAAAGTGAAATCATTCAAGCCTATATTTTAAGTTTAGTTGTTAATTTTTCCCCCTATGAAGTCGGATTTTTATTGATCGACTTTAAGGGTGGAGGAATGGCTAATTTATTTAAAAATTTACCACACCTAATAGGGACTATAACTAATCTTGATGGTGCTGAAAGTATGCGTGCTCTTGCAAGTATTAAATCAGAGTTAAAAAGAAGACAACATATTTTTAACGAACATGATGTTAATAATATAAATTTATATAATAAATTATTTAAGGCTGGTGAGGCTAGCGAACCTCTTCCTCATTTATTTATTATTAGTGATGAGTTTGCTGAACTTAAAAAAGATCAACCTGAGTTTATGGATGAATTGGTGAGTGTTGCGCGAATAGGTCGAACACTGGGTGTGCACCTTATCTTGGCAACACAAAAGCCAACCGGAGTTGTTAATGATCAAATCTGGTCAAACTCTAAATTTAAGTTAGCACTTAAAGTTCAAAACGAAAGTGATAGTAAAGAAATTATTAAAACACCTGATGCTGCTTTTATTACGCAAACAGGTCGTGCTTACTTGCAAGTCGGTAACAATGAAATTTATGAGTTATTTCAATCGGCTTGGAGTGGTGCACCGTATGCCAGTAAAGAGGAAGTGAAAGATCAGGTTGATAATCGTGTATATTTAATTAATAAGTTAGGACAAGAACAATTATTAAATGAAGATTTGTCTGATGAAGTTGAAGAAGCAAAAGTTGTTACTCAACTAGATGTTGTTGTTGATTATGTGAATAAAATATATCAACAACATGATTATCAACCAGTCAAAAAAGCCTGGTTGCCAAGTTTACAAAATCTAATAATTAATCCGGCAATGAGTACCTATCAAATTAATGATTTAAGTAAGATTAAAGATATTGAATTAAAATCGCATATAGGATTAGTTGATATTCCCGACCATCAAAGTCAACAACCTTATATTGTTGACTTTGAAAAAGATCCTAACTTAGTTGTTTTTGGTTCAAGTGGTTATGGAAAGTCATTCACTTTAACCTCAACAATCTTGGATTTATGTATCAAAAACAATCCGGAATTATTATATTTCTATATTATAGATTTAGGAAATTCAGGACTAATTGGATTAAAAAATTTAGTTCATGTAGCAGACTATATTGGTTTTGATAGTTTAGATAAAATTAATAAATTGATTAATCGTATTGAGCGAATAGTTAATGAAAGAAAACAACTTTTGGCAAATGAAGCTGTACAAAATATTAATGTATATGAACAAACACTTAATACAAAATTAGAACGAATTTTTATTGTAATTGATAATTACGATGCGGTCAAAGAAACTAATGAAGATTTAGCTCGCTTTGTTGAGCAAGTTGCTCAAGTAGGTCCGAGTTTAGGAATTTATTTTATTATCAGTGCTACTAGATCTAATGCAATTAAAGCAGCGGTATTAAATAGTTTCAAACATCGAATAGTTCATTATATGAATGAAGCTAGTGATATGAACATGCTGGTTGGAAGAAGTATGTATCCACTTAATCCTTCGCTTAAAGGTAGAAGTCTAGTTAAGTTAAATAGTGTATATCAAATGCAAGTATATAGTATGTTTAAATTTGATAAATTAAGTGAATATAATAATCAAATAAAAGAATTTATAGATCAAATTAATCAGATATTTACAGGTGTATTTCCAAAACCAATCCCTAAATTACCGGATACATTTGGTTCATCAACGCTTAAAGAATATGACTATCAAGATCCAAATATTACTAGAAATATTGTTGGAGTTAGTGTGAGTGATGTAATGCAGGTAGGAATGCTACAATTACCTCCTCTATTAGCAGTTGCTGGTCATGCTCAAAGTGGAAAAACTAATATGCTTAAATTACTTATTTCCCAAATGGAGTATAAACCATATGTAATCGATTCTAAAAATATGGGATTTATCAATTATAAGGATAGTGATAAGGTACTATATGTTAATGAAGAAGAAGGATTTAGACATTTTGTAACTAATATGCAAAATTTAATTGCTAAACGAAAAGCAGAATGTCACCAAAAGCTTGAACAAGGAGAAATTTCATCATTATCACAATATTATAATAGTCTTGAACCAAGAGTTGTATTTATTGATGATATAGATGATTTTATAACTCAATATAAAGATGTGACTAAGTTAACAACTTTATTTGAGAGTGGAAATGAAGTGGGGATTAAATTTGTTTACGGAATTAATGCTGTGGCAAGCCGAGCGGTTTGTGGTGCTGGTGATGATTTAGTTAAAGTGATAAAATCATCAAATGATTTAATTGTTGTAGGTAAACTTTCAACATTTAATCCATTAACGTTAACGTCTAAAATGATACCTAAATTTAGTTTTGGAGTATTATGTTTAGATGGTGAACTACGAAGAATTAAAATACCATATTATGAGGAGGAATAATGGCAGACGAGAAAAAAGATTATAGCGCTGAAATTAACGAAGCTAAATCAAAGATTGCACGAGAGCAATCACAAATCGATGAAGCACAAGGTGAAGTTAATAAACTTAAAGCACAAATTTCTTTATTAGAAACAGCAAGAACTAATATTTGTAAAGCTAAACAAAATATTGTAAATGAACTTGCATATGAAAACCATATTTTTGATTATGATAATTTAGAAGTAACGGTTTCGTGGTCTAACTTCTGGAACGGTTCTATTGTGCATAGAAAATATATGTGGCGTGGAACAAAACGAAATGATTTTATGGACTTTGAATATCAAGATTTTAAGACTACAGCACAAGCCTATTATGACAATCTAGACGATATAGCTGATGCAATCAATAACAAAATAAATCAGTTAAATACTCAAAAAGCTGAACACGAAGGAATTATTGGTAAGTGTTGGGCAGCAATTGATAATTTTAAACGAAAAATTGATAATTGGACAAGTTAAGGAGAAAAATGAAAAAAGAAGACATTTTAACAATTGGAAGTATAGTATTTTTAAAAGGTAATAGTAAACCAGTAATGATTATTGGTCGTGCGATGCTAGCACAAATAGACAATCATCAATATTATTTTGATTATATGGGATGCTTATATCCAGAAGGAATTATCGATGAAGAAAGTTTATACTTTCAAGCATCTGAAATTGCTAAAGTTATGCATGAAGCAGATGCTTATGAAGGAGAAGACATTTTAAAAGATGCAATTATGGAAGTATATGAAACTAATAAGAATATTAGATATACACCAAAAAAACAACAAGTAAAAGAGGAGTGGTAATATGGCAAAAGATAAACAAGCAGAGCTAGATCAAAAACTAGCACAAAATGAACAAAAACGAATAGGCAATGATGGTAAACCTCGTGAACGTCATAATGAAGAACAATATCGACAAAAAGTTCAAGAAGAGATGAATAAAGAAAAAGCACGAAAAAAGAATGAAATTCAAAACCAGCCTACATCAGAAGTAAATAATGTACCACTTGCACACTCTACAGTCCAAGAGTATATGTCTCCGGATAAGAGTGTAACATTTGATGATGAGTATTTAATAGGTTTATCTACATCTTTAAAGTACTTATCTCAAACCTTTAAACTTGAAAAATCTGTGTTTGAAACAGATGTTAAAGACTGTATAACAAATACTGATGTTGTAACACATATTTACAATGCTCAAGGCGGAGAAGTTAGTATCGAGTTAATGTTTGACCGGTTAAATGCTTTTAAAGCATTGCTAGAAAAGGATGCTGGTAATATTGATCAAATAACAGTTTTAAGTGGATTATTTGACCACAGTCTTGAGGAAAGTATAAAGGTGTAATATGAAACAAAAAACAAGTAACATTATCATAAAAACAGGATTGGTAATATTAGTAATTATAGCATCACTATTATTAGGTTTTTTAATTGGACGTCAAAACCAAATTAAACCAGAAACTATTGAATATGAAACTAAAATAGCAATTGTTAATAATGATCAAGGAGTAAGTGAACATGGTGAAACAATCTTTTATACCAGAGAGTTTTTAAAACCATTTACAACTAATAGTGTTTATGAATTTACGACTATTAATAATGCTAAAAGCGGACTTCAAAATAATACATATAGTGGCTATTTAATTATTCCGGAAAATTTTTCAAAAAATATCGCTTCATTATCAACAACAAAAACTAAAGCAACATTATTATACAGTTTAAATAATCAACAACCAAGTGTATTAGAAAATTCAATTATTAAAATTAATGATGTCATAAACACACTTGATCAAAATGTGGCAAGTAATTATGTGTCTAATATTTTAAATAATGTCAATAATGTTTCAGTTAATGCTAAACAAGCAACAGATGCAATTAGTGAAAATACTGTATTGATAAATGGCATCGTTGCTAGTAATTGGTTTAAACCGCTTGATATAAAACAAGCCCAAATATTAAGTTTAAATGATCAAAGTTTAAAAGCAGAATTAGAATCGTTAGGTTTGATTGATGAGAATATTACTAAACAAATAAATGATCAATTAGGTCCAACTAATGAACATTATCAAAAAATAATTAATAATATCGAAACTATCAATAATGAATTAAATGAAGAAAATTATCTTCATTATAGTGTAGATAGTTTGCCTTTAATTGGGGATTACCAACTAAAGGCGACAAATGGGCAAAAATTAGATGTTTATGTCGGACGAAAACGATTATCTATTTATGTTAAATATCCGCAAAGTGGATTAATAGCAATTAATTATGCCAATGATAGTTTTAGTATCCAAGGTGTAGCAAACAGTGACAATGCTAGTTTAGATTACAATAAAATAATTAGTAATTTTTATCAGGTTTTAAACCAATATGATACTAATAGTATCCAATTGTATGGTCATAATTTAGTTATTAGTGGTAATAATATTCATGTAGTGGATATTAAAGGAAAAGTGCAAATTATAGGAGCTAATAAAGTGGTGATTGATGGTAATGTATACTACCCTCAAGCACAGCCAAATGCCAACCAAAATCTTTTTGAAGTAGTATTTAATACAGCTAGAACTAAGCAAGCTAATCATAAAAATCCACAACCCTATTTACAATTATCGGCATCTATTATTAATCGTTTGCATCAGTTAGCTGTGGAAAATCCACAAATGTCAATCACTGAAGCATTAACGATTATTAATAGCGAAGAAAACCAATTAGCTGCGAATTGTTTAGTACAAATTGAGGATTTTGATAGTATTGAGAGTTATGTCAATACTATCACTCCAAAATACTTTATTGATGGTTTTAATCAATATCTAAATGATCAAGAAGGGCTTGATGATAATCAAGCAATAGCGTTAAATCCGAATAAAGAAGATTACATAGTTAATATTAGTGGTCCTGAGATAGTTAAAGATACTGTAAATGTATCTAATAATATTATTATCAATGATAATCAAATCTTTAATCAAGATTTGATTAATCAATCACTTAACAATATTATTGTTAATTTTGAAACTTTAATTAAAAACGGAATCAAGGGTATAGACTATACTTTTATCAATACTTTAAATCATAATATTGATTTAAATGTAAATAATTTAACTAATAATTTTAATCAACAAATTCAAGTAAATGATCAAATTAATCAAGATAATTTAAATCAGATTCATGATTATGAGCAATATTTAAATCAAAATATCAGTGATAATATTGATAACCTCAAGCAAGTTGTTATTGCTAACAACAACACAACAATAAGTGTCTTTGATAATTTAGGCAATGAACTTGATTATATGAAACATGGTAATACGATTGATGATAGTGCTGTTGACTTTATTGTATCAAGCATTGATTCTCAACTTGATAATATTGAAAGTAATAAAGACGTTGAGCGTTCAAAAAGTAATAAAGTAATAGTGTACTCCTTAATCGGGGTAGGATTAATAATTGCAATAGGGGGTGTTAGTTATGTTATTTATCGCCAAAAACAGGAAGATTAAAATTAAATTAATAGCACTGAAAGGAGGTGATTAGGATGATTAAAGTAGACGTAGAAAATCTATTAATTGATAAAAGCGATTTAGATTCTGCTAAAGCTGAGTTTGATGATTTAGTAAACAAAATGCAATCAATCGTTGATCGTATTCCTGAAAATTGGGAAGGTCAAGCAGCTCAAGCTTATGGAGAACAATTTTCAGAAGTTAAGAGTGGTGCTTTAACACAAGTAAGTGAATTACTTGAAAGTATTTCAACACAAATTCAACAAGTTTGTGATAATGCTCAAGACTTTGATAGCGAAATTGCTAGTCAGTTAAAATAATATGTGGGGAGATTTATCTCCCTATATATTAATTTTATATAATTAAGGAATTATATGAGTAATACAACAAATTTACAAGTTACTTACCGTAATGTTGCAGACATTGCGGCGGCTATGCAAAAATTTCAAGAAAATGCAATGCCTAGTATTGGTGAATACCAACAAATTTTAACAAATATCAAAAATTCTAAAATAGATGGTCAAACTAATATTAACATTAGAAATTATTTTGCTGATGTGCATTATTTAATTAATGATACTATTTTGACTACATTTGATGCTATTACTAGTATTATAACTTTATATGCTTATGACTTAGAAAAATATGATGGTAGTAAGGATTTTATTGTTATTCAATCAGAATTAGAGAAAAAGTATCCAAAATATCAGCATATTTCTGACACTTTTTCTAGCAATCATGTTATCATAAAATCAGCTTATGATAGCATAAGCGAGTATATAGATGAAGGTTTACTTGATGTAAGCAATATAACCTCACGACTAGAAGATATGCATGTATTTTTTGAAACTATGTACCAACAAATTTATGATGAAGGTAGTAGTTATGGTGATAAATTAATTGAAATTAATGAATTATTAACCAATTTACAAAAAGTAATTGATAAAGCAATGGAAATCAAAATCACTGAATATGATTTTTCACAATTATCAACAATCGAAGGCATTAATGAACTAAATGATAGTTTGTTTAATATTCAAAGTTTTTTTTCAAATGATCAGTTGATGGAAAAATTAGATGAAGCTGCTTATAGTTTAGAAGCATATAAACGTCTAAAAGATGCTGAAGCTAAACGAAAAAGTTTAATTATTGACATAGCGATAGCAGTGGCAGTAGCGGTTGGTTCAGTCGCTGTTGTAGCCGCAACTGGTGGACTTGCTGCTGGGATTATAGCAACGGGGCTTGCAGTAACTAGTGCAGTCGATGTAGGTTTTAAAGTCAGTGAAGTAGTGGAAAATGAAAGTGTTATCCATAAAAGTCGAGAAAATGACATGAGTCCAGGATTCAATCCTATTCGGGATAAGTTATTTAATGAAAATCAAGAGGCTTATGACAAAATTAAATCACTAAATAGTACCGCTTTAGGATTTTTCCAATTTGCTACTATTTTTGTTGGGGGTGTTGGTTTAATCGATGGATGGAAGTCAGCTTCAACAGTAGCGCAAAAAGGATTAGCAGTTCTAAAAGCAGGTGGACGTGCAGGTCTTAAGATAGGAAGAGAATATGCCGAAAACTATGTCGAAGACAAAGTTGCAGGCTTTTTATCAAGTATTTCATCATATGTGTTAATGCAACAAGGTTATAGTAGCGAGGCTGCTCAACACATAGGTGATAAGCGTGCTAATGTATTGATGAGTTTATATGGTTTAGGTGGATCTGTTAAAGGTGCTGTTGGTGGTGTTAAACAATATAAGCAAGCTAAAAGAGACAGAGCAGTTATTGGTGATAAAGAAATAATTGGCAAAGCTAATTCTATTAGAAGAAATGATGATATTGAAATAACACCAAGAAAAAAATATGATACTTCTAATTGTGAGTATCTAAGAAAACGCTTAGCAAATACTAAAAACGATAGTAATCCGAAAAATAAAGTTAATAAAGCCAAAACAGATGTTGATAAAAAACATAATAAGGGTAATGTCCAACATAGACATTCAGAAGTGACAAACAGTCGAACACCAGACATAGACACAAATACTAAACATAAAAATGATATAAAAAACAATAAATCACATGATATTGATTCTAAAAAAGCATCAGATGCTGTGAAAATGCAACAAGAAAAAATTGATACTGCTCTAGAAGTTGTTAAGATTCAAGAAATGCATACATGGACTGATTTTTATAAGGCAAATGGAGGTCCAGGTACTAAAGATTTAAGTCGTCAAGATACTATCAAGAAGCATCTAGAACAAAAAGGTAACACTGCAAGAGTTGAAACCACAAGAGATGGACATATAAAAATAAGTCTTTTAGATTCAAATGGAAAAAAAGTAAGAGCTTTAGAAGGTAAATATAGTGGCATTGAAATTGGTGGTGATATTGATTTAAAAAATTACGATAGAGCAATAACCAAAGAGCATTTAGATAAAAAAGATAACTATGCCTACGAGGATGTAGTATATACTAAAGATGGTGATGATTATCTACATGAGAATGCAAAATATTATGATAAAGATAATGGAATGCTATATACAACAAATGAGTATGGCCACATCGATATGGCGGTAATGACTAGGGATTTAGCGGTTCCAGATATGAATGACCCTAAAATTAAAGGATTAAATGCCAGAGATCCAAAAGCTGCTAAAGACGTTGTAGATAAAAATCATGACGACATTGGCTTCCATTTACTAGCAAAAATGTTAGGTGGGAAAGGTGGTATACAAAATATGATTAGTGGTGACTACACATTAAATAATACTACTTGGAAATCTATGGAATCAAACTTGAACAAAATATCAAAAGGTGATAAAGTCAGATTTAAAATGCAACCTATATACAATAATAAAAAATCATCACATCCTGATAAAATAATATTTGAGTGTTGGGTTAACGGTAATAAAGAAATTTATGAATTTAAAAATGGAGGCCAAAATGTATGATTTAAATAGTTTAATATTTGATATAGAGCGTAAATTACAAGTAACTATGAGAATGTATACACCTTTTCCTTGTGAAAAAGTGGTATATGCAATAAACATATTTAATGATATTGATAATCCGGATGTGGTAATTGATTGCAGTTTTTGTATGTTTAAGGGATCACATAAGTGGCAAAATATCGATGATATGCTAGCTGAAAATATGCGTAATCAACTAAGTGATTCTATGGAAACATTGTACATGCAATGGAGACAAGCGAATATTGAATTGGGAGAAGAAGTTCCAACATCAATTGTCTGTATCCTACATAAAGCAAGTGACGAATTTGAAATTATTTTTGATTATGCACCAGTTCATACAAAAGAAGCTTATGAAGCAGGTATTTCACCATTTGATTACAATAATTATTTACGTTACAAATATATGGATATTCAACCGAGAAATGAAATAGAAAGAGAAGGAATAGATAAAATCGAAAACTTATAATAATTTTATCAATTTATGAATTGTGAGGAAGATTATGATAGATTTATTTAAAAAACAAAATCGTAATGTAATAATTGCGTCAGTATGTTTAGCACTTTTAGGATTATTGAATATTTTTTCACTATCAATAAGTGCTAACACTTTAAGCAAAACAAACCTAACAGGAGAAAAGTTAGAGCAAGCCAACTCTTTAATGAATAATATTGAAATTATTAAATGGCTGATAGTTGTTAATATTATATTATTTATAATTATGATCATTTTAGCAACTATTAACAAAAATAAACGTGATGTAAAATTTGCTTTAGCTAATTTTATCATTGCCATTATCACAACAGTTATTTCTGTAGTTGTACTTATCGTTGGTGGACCATTTATAGGATTAATTACTATATTATTAATTGTATTTACCTATCAAGCATATAAACAACTAAAATCCCCAATCAATTCAATAGCTAATCAAGGAGGAATGTAATGACAGGAAGAAGATTTGGATTAATTGGTGCTAATGCAGCAGCAAGTGATTATCAATTTTTATTAATTGCTAATAAATATAACTTTTTGGATAATCAATTGGTAGATATAAAAACTTATAAAAAGAAAGCAAATATATTAAATGTAAATTATATAACTTCATTAGTTAATCACTATCCTGAATATGGAACAACACAGCTTAATGTTGATTTAGAAAAAGTACAAAAAAACTATAAGATACATAATATTGCTTACTATCTATATGCAATCATTGCTGCTTTATTTGTAGCAATAGTCTTCTTTTCTCTCGGTTTGGTATTTTTTCAAAATGATCTCTTTGATCTCGGTTATGCTATGATAAAAATAACGGGTTTAATCTTTATAATTGCAACATTAATATTAGTACCAATGTATTACATTGCTGATGGAAAAAACCGTGATATTTTACAAAACTTACTAGCAGAAGTTTATAATTTTGATCAACAACAAAGTCAAGTGTATAATAATTATCAGTATAATTAATGATAGTAAACACTTAATAACATTTGTCTCGCAAAAGCGAGACATTTTTAATGCAATGCTATACGTGCACCGTTTCCTATATAGTATTTAATTTCCCTATTGCTATTTGGTAAAACTATTCGACGTCGTTTGCAACTGTTGGAATTGACAAATAGCTCCAAATAATAATAATATGCTAAAATTAATTAGTATAAGGAGGAAAATGAAACAATTAAAATGTTTAAGTTTAATTTTTGTATTATTATTTTCTATGCTTAGTTTAACTGGGTGTGGTGGTAATGATAAAAAATTAGAAGAAGCATATAATAAAACTAACGATTTCTTAATTGAGAATTTTGTATTGGAAGATTTAGGAAAAACAATAGGTACAGATAAAGACACAAAATATTTATATAGTTTAACTAATAAATCAGATCAAGCGTTTGAAAGATTCCCAATTCGAGTATACTATGGTGATCCATCAACTGTTTATGAAGATGCTATGAGTAAAAAATCTCCAAATATGGAACAATATGATTTTGTCAATGGAGTTGGACTTCCAGATTATAAAGGTAAATTTGGTTTTTTAACAATCGGGAAACACCAAACTACGACAATAGCTTCCAGTGCCCCAATTGATGTAAGTAAAGCTAAATTACTTTGTTCTCCATTCTATTCTTTTAGAACAAATGGAAAAATACAAAAAAGAGGACCAGAAGGTCAAGCCCAAATGGGAAGCTTAGAAAATTTTAAAAAAACAATTGAAGCAACACTTCCTGCTAATGGTGATGTGCCAAACTTCACTGTTAGTTATGATGGGCCATCTGACTTAGTACTTGGATATGGCACAGAAATGTTTCAATACACTATTAGAAATACAAACAATGTCGATGGTAGATTATATGTTGACCAATTATTAGGACCTAATGGGAAATCATTACAAATTTATGAAAATATAAGAGGTAGTGTTAAAAAATACAGTGATTTTGTATTTCAAGCAAACCTAGGACGAACTTTTATTGCTATTGATGATTTCCCTGAAGGTGTAATCTATGTTGCTGCTACATTAAGCTAGTTTATTTTAAAGATTGAGAAGTAATTCTCAATCTTTTTCGTTTTTATACAAAAGAAAAAGGAAGCAATAATACTTCCTTGTTTTATTTATAAATGGCGGAGCGTGAGAGATTTGAACTCTCGCGCCGGTTTCCCGACCTACACCCTTAGCAGGGGCGCCTCTTCAGCCTCTTGAGTAACGCTCCAAATAAATACAATAATATTATACTATATTATTTGTATTTTTGGAAAAATATTATCGTAGTTGAATAGCTAAATGCTCATCAAATAAGATAATATAAGTCATAGCTTTGATCACCATTAAAACACGATTAGCGATTAAAGAATCGTGACGACCTTTTAATGTTAAAGTCGTATTTTCATAACCATGGTTAGTTTTTTTAATAGTATTAATTGGTTTAAAAACACTACATGGAGCTTTAATAATACAGTTAAAAGTAATTGGTTCATAACCATTAGTTATTCCACCATTAACTCCACCCTGATAATGGTGTTTAGAATTAACTTTTCCTTGGTTAACAGATAACTCATCACAACTAACACTTCCTGGTGTAGTGATGAAGTTATTAGCTATGCCAAAATTAATTCCTTTAATCCCACCTATAGCAAATAACGCTTGAGCTAAATTACCTTCAAAGTTATCAAAGTCAATCCCTCCTAATCCACCAGTAGGATTAGTAATTCTAACTTCAGCTAAAGCACCAATACTATCACCTTGATGATAGTATTGGTCAATTAAAGCTCGAGCTTCATTTAATGATTGTTGATCATAAAAATAAAGCTCATTATCAATAGTTCTTAATTCTTCATCATTTATTTCATAAATTGGTGTATCCATAACATTACCAATTTGACTTAATTTTACCAATACTTCCTCGGGTAAATAAGGTTGTATAATACTAGCTAAGATTGTATATAATACGGTGATTCGTCCCGAAAATTGGCCTCCACCATTATAGTCATAGTCTTTTAGAAATTCATAACCAACATAATCGGCATGTCCAGGACGAATCATGCCGTATTCATAATGGTTTGAATTAATATTAGTGTTTTTTACACTAATAATCAATTCTTCACCGTTAGTAATATTATTAGTAACGCCGCTAATAAATTCATATTGATCTATTTCAACACGATTCGTATTGAATTTATGATTAGGGCGGCGTTTTTCTAAGTTGTCTTTGATTAAACCATGGTTAACAACCATGCCTTTTGGCATGTTTTTCACCCTCATTTTCATCGTTGGTTGATGCGATTTAGCATCTAATTTAATATCTAAGTATTTCATATTTTTATTATAACAATTTTTAATTAATATTAGGTTAACAAAAAAAGTTAACCTTTGTTGACAAACGTTGTAACTTTTGTTATAATACATATAGATTAAAAATAACTTAAGGAGAATGATGGTTAAGATTCGTTTAAAAAGAATGGGTTCTAAAAAAAATGCATTCTATCGTATCGTAGTAATGGATAGCCGTACTAAACGTGATGGTAAAGCTATTGCTGAGATTGGATATTATGATGCAGTTAAAAACCCAGCAGAAGTAAAAATTGATGAAGAGTTAGCTTTAGAATGGTTAACTAAAGGTGCTCAACCAACTGATACAGCACGCAGTTTATTATCTAAACAAGGTATTATGAAAAAATTTAGTGAAAGTAAAAATAAATAAGGAGTAATATATGGCAAAAGGTATTGCAGATGTTATTACATTAGTGTGTAGTGACTGTAAAAATGAAAACTATATTACAAGAAAAAATAAAAAAACTAATACTGAACGTTTAGAATTAAAAAAATTCTGCCCTAAATGTAACAAGTCAACTTTACATAAAGAGAAAAAGAAATAAGATATTGTTCTAAATAAAGTGTCAGTAATGATGCTTTATTCTTTATTTTAAGGAGAGGTTGTGAATATATCAACTAATTTAATTAGAAATTTAATTAGAGCAGCACGTACACAGTCTGAATTAGACAGTGTGTTAAAATATTCTAATTATCGTGATTGTTATTATGCACATATGTTATGTAATGAAGCATATTTTATTCAAAAATTAAATGATAATGATCTTAAAAAAAGAACAATCTATGAAAGTTTAATTACTAGTCATAGTGTTAAAGAATTAGATTATATGTTAAATGCAATTAATAAAGCTAAATATATGAAATTTGATCCGTTATATGTTGAATCAATTCAAATTGAACGTGATTATAAATTCATGTTAGAAGACTTTGGTATTGCTGAACGTGATATGATTGATGATTTAATTAATGCAGCACTAATCTTCCAAGAAGTGTATATGAATTATCGTTTACCAAAGCAAAAAGTATTATTTGCACAAATGATTAGTAATGCTTATTTGCAAATTAGAGGTCATCATACATTTACAACATTTATTAGTGAAGCTATTTTTTCTAATTTGCCTAAATTTAATCAGGCGATTTTAGATCAAGATGCTTTCATTAACATTTATTTACAATTAGTTTATGCACAAAATCATAAAACTTTAGAAAGAATTAAAGCAACTGATCAATTGATTGAAGCTAATGAAGTAGTATTATCAACTTATGGAGATAATATTGTTGATTATCTTTATACACATAGTATGTTTAGTATTACAAATTTTGTTGAAAGTGTTAATGTAAGTTATAATACCGCTAAAAAATATTTACGTAATTTAGTTGATGAAGGAATTTTACGTTCAGTTAAAGTTGGAAAACATAATGCCTTTATTTATGATGCACTATACACTATTTGGAATCGTTAATGTTAAGTGTTAACAATTTAAGTGTAGTCTATCCAACTAAAACTTTATTTAAAGATGTTAATTTAAAGTTTGTTGATGATAATTGTTATGGTGTAATTGGTGCTAATGGTGCTGGTAAATCAACATTGCTTAATATTTTGACTGGAGAAATTGAACCAACAACAGGTGAAGTTACTTTAGGAAAAAATGAACGTTTATCTTTCTTAAAACAAGATCACTTCGTTTATGATGAAGTTAAAATAGTAGATGTTGTGTTAATGGGTTATAGTGAATTATATGACTTAATTAAACAACGAGAAGTGTTATATGCTAAAAGTGATTTTAGTGAAGAAGATGGTTATCTAGCAGCGAAACTGGAAGAACAGTTTGCCAATATGAACGGATGGGAAGCTGAAAGTGAAGCATTAAAATTATTACATGGACTAGGAGTTAAATATGATAGTCCTGATCAGTTACTAAAAGAATTAACTGATGGAGATAAAGTAAAAGTGTTATTAGCACAAGCTTTATTTGGTAATCCTGATGTCTTAATTCTCGATGAGCCAACTAACCACTTGGACTTCCATGCTAAACAATGGTTAGAAAATTTTATTGTTAATTTTGACAAAACAACAATTGTGGTATCCCATGACCGTCACTTTTTAAACCATGTTTGTACAAACATTATTGATATCGATTATGAAAGTGCGAAAATGTATATTGGTAACTATGACTTTTGGCGCGAAAGTAGTGAACTTGCGCGCACTATGTTAAAAGAACAAAATGCGAAGAAAGAAGACCAAATTAAACAATTAGAAGCCTTTGTTGCTCGTTTTAGTGCTAATGCTTCTAAATCAAAACAAGCAACAAGTAGAAAACGTCAATTAGAAAAAATTACTTTAGATGACATTAAACCTTCTAATCGTCGTTATCCATATCTAGCATTAGAGATCAATCGTGATTTAGGAAAAGATGTCTTTAGTGTTAGTAATTTAAATCATCAAATTGAAGAAGACTGTCAACTAGTTGATGTTAATTTTACAATTAATGGTGAGGACAAAGTTGTCTTTTTAGCTAATGACGAGCGGATGGTTAGTAGTATGTTAGAAATTCTAGCCGGGGAGATAGCTCCTGATAGTGGCGAAGTTAAAACTGGAATTACTGTTGAAAGCACTTATTTTCCCAAAGACTTCTCACCTTACTTTAAAGAAGGCAATGTTAATTTAGTTGAATGGTTAGCACAATATAGTGCTGATGAACAAGGAGAAGCCTTTATTCGTGGTTTTTTAGGAAAAATGTTATTTTCTGGTGAAGAACCGCTTAAAAAAGTAAAAAACTTGTCAGGTGGTGAAAAAATGCGAATGATGTTTTCGCGCTTAATGTTAATGGAAGCCAATACACTAATATTAGATCAACCTACCAACCACTTAGATTTAGAGAGTATTCAATCGGTGAATGAAGCGTTAGTAAAATTTCCTGGAAGTGTGATTTTCGCTAGTCATGATTTTAGTTTTGTTGATAGTATTGCTAATAAAATTATTGTATTACTACCAACGGGGTGTTATGAGTATAAAGGAAACTTTACTGAGTTTTTAAATGATGAAAAAGTGCAACAACATTTAAGTAGTTTTTATGAAACAAAATAAGGAATAACCTTATTTTGTTTCTTTATATATTTATTAATAGAGGATTTACCTTTTGTGGTATAATATAGTATAAGAAAAGTGAGGACTAATGGCCAATAATGATGTGTTATGGAATCTGTTTACATCATTTTTAGATATCCTTTCTGTAAGTATTATTATTTATGTATTTGCGAAGCTATTATCTAAAAGTAAAAAGAATGTATTAATCTTATTAGTGTTGCTAGGTTATGCTGTAATTTATTTTATCGCACACCTATTACATTTACAAACTTTATCATTTTTATTAGCACAAGTTTATACTTGGGGTGTAGTTGTTATCGTAATTTTATTTCAAAGTGAAATTCGTTCTAGTATTGAAAAGATTAGCTCTTTTAATTCATTATTTTCTTCTAACAATAAACAAGAAGATGGATATTTAGTTGATTTTGTAGAAGAGATGCGTTTTTTAGCAGATCGTAAAATTGGAGCATTAGTTGCTTTTAGCATGGATATGAATTTAAGTCAATATACTAAGAACGCTATTAGTATTAATGGGAACTTTTCTAAATATTTGATTCAGTCAATCTTTATGAAAGATTCACCACTTCATGATGGGGCTGTTATTATTAAAGATGGGAAAATCGAGTGTGCAAGTGCTTATTTTCCTATTGCTATTGATTTAAATATAGATCAAAAATTTGGTACTCGTCACCGTGCTGGATTAACATTATCACGAGAAACTGATGCGATTGTAGTAATAGTTAGTGAAGAGAGTGGAGAAATTAGTATTGCTTACCAAGCCCAATTAATTGATGGTGTAGAAAATGATTTCTTATTAAACTTTATTAAAGAGAAAATGGAGGATTAATTATGGTTGATAAAATTAGTAAAATCTTACAAAATAATAATGTATTAAAGGTGTTATCATTCTTGATTGCATTCTTATCGTTTTTAGTAATTTCGCAATCAGGTTCCCCATGGTGGAGAGATTTATTTCAACAAACGCAAATTGTTGATAATGTTGTCGTTACTACACAATACGATAGTGAGCAATATTATGTAACCGGGATTCCTTCTAAAATGCCAATTAGTATTAGTGGAAATGAGAATCAAATTATTGCTGCTAAAAATCAAGCTAGTGGAATGCACGTTGTTATTGATTTAACAGGTTATGAACCAGGGCAATATACCATTTCATCAAAAAATATGCGTTTTGATGTGCCTTCTGGAATTAAGGCTAGTAGTGTTATTGGTGAGTTTAATATCGATATTCAGAAAAAAGCTGTACAAGACTTCCCAATCACATTAACTTATTCTGATGCTTCAAAACAAGAAGGATTTACCTTCTCAACCCCAACGTTAAGTCAAAGTTCAGTAACTATTTCAGGTGGAGCACAAACATTAAGTTCCATTGCTAATGTGCAAGCGCTAGTTGATTTAAGTGGAATTGATGTAACTAAAGGTGATGGTAGTGCAGAAATCGAAGCTAACTTAGTTGCTTATAATAAAGATGGATTACCAATAGAAAACGTCACTTTAAGTGTTGATAAAATAAAAGTAAGTATCGAATATAAATCACAAGTCATTGAATTACCTGTAGATTATCAAATCTCAGGACAAGGAGAGTTATATGTAGCTTCAATTTGTCCGGTCGATAATCCTGAAAATTGTGGTAGTGGAGTACAACCAACAGTTAAAGTGTTTGGTAATGACGAATCAATTAAACAATTAACAAGCCAAGGGAAAGTTACCTACAATTTAGATTTATCACAATTAGATAAAAACCAAGGACAAGTACCAGGAGTAGCTTTAGTTCCTCAAGGAGTTTATGTTGTTGGTGGAAATAGTCGCCAATTTGATGTTAAACTAGAAAAAGGGGTAACTAAAACAATTAATGACGTGTCAATCCAAACAGAGGGATTAAATCCAAGTTTATCAATCAAAGCAGTTAGTGCTAAAGATGGGAAAGTAAGTGTAACGGTAACTGGAGCAGAAAGTTTAATTAATGGTTATACTGATGCTGATGGTAATCAGGTGCCAGGAATTAGTGCCGGTGATATTGGTGCATACTTAGATTTAAGTAAAATTACTGAACCAGGAAGTTATGATGTCCCAATTTTAATTAACAAAAATAAACCATTCACTTATACATTAAGTAGCCAAACTATTAAAATTACAGTGGTGGAGGCTTCGTAATGGGGCGTTATTTTGGAACAGATGGAATTAGGGGTGAGTACTTAAAAGTACTTACTCCTAATTTAATAGCTAAGGCATGTAGTGGTCTTAGTCGTAATTTAGAAGGTAATAAAACCGTTGTTGTTGGGCGCGATCCACGTCTAAGTAGTGATGATATTTTTGATATTGTTTATGGAGTATTAACACATAGTGGGGTTAAAGTCTATGACTTAGGTGTGGTACCAACACCAATTGTCAGTTTAATGGTTAAAGAACTTAAAGCAGAAGCGGGAATTATGATTTCCGCTTCACATAATCCTTATACAGACAATGGAATTAAGTTCTTTAACAACCAAGGAGTAAAAATTAGTGATGAACTAGAAGCTAAAATTGAAGAGTTCATTGATGCTCCTTATAATTATGAACCTGAAATAATTGATTGTGAGTTTGTCAATGCTTATGAACATTATTATTCACTACTTAGAGGAATTGTTGGTGATTTAACTGGCCTTAGAGTAGCTCTTGATTGTGCTAATGGTAGTAGTTATGAATATGCAGTTAATATTTTTACCCGTCTTGGTGCTAATGTAATTGTGATTAATAATCATCCTGATGGTTATAATATTAATGATAATTGTGGAGCACTACATCCTAATGTATTAGCGGAATTTGTAAAAGAGCACGATGTTGATGCTGGATTTTGTTATGATGGGGATGCTGATCGGATTATTTGTATCGATCATTTAGGAAATATTTTGACTGGAGATCACATTATGTATTTACTAAGTATGTATTTACATAACCAAGGACAATTAAATGATAATACATTAGTCACAACAGTTATGAGTAATCTAGGATTACTAACAACATTAAAACAAGCGGGAATTAAAACACAAATCACTGATGTTGGTGATCGTTATGTGATTCAACGGATGCTTGAAGGCAACTATAATGTTGGAGGAGAACAATCAGGACACATTATTTTAAGTGATTATGTTACAACTGGTGATGGAATCCTAACAAGTATTTTCTTGGCTAAATTATTAATGAGTAACCGTCATTTATTTAATGATGTCATTAATAATTTACCCATCTATCCGCAACAATTAGTTAATATCACAGTTAGCGATAAAGATCAAGTCATGAATAATCAAGAACTTCAAGAAGCAATCAAAGTTTTAAACAACCATTTAGATGGTAAAGGAAGAGTGTTGATTCGACCTAGTGGAACTGAACCACTAATTCGCGTTATGGCTGAAAGTAATGATGAAGAAGTTCTTTGTCAAATAATGGAATATTTTACCAACTTAATTGAGAAAATTAAAGACTAAAATTAGTAAAATTGCTATACTTTATAAAAAAGGAGAATTATGTTTGGATTTAATAAAAAAAGTAATAAAAATACAACTATTAAAATGCCTGTTGATGGAACTATCATTGACTTAGAACAAGTTAATGATCCAGTATTTAGTCAAAAATTAATGGGAGATGGTTTTGCTGTTGAACCAACTAGTAATGACATTTATGCACCAATTAGTGGAGAAGTAATTTCGGTATTTCCTCACGCCATTGGAATTAAAGCAGAAGATGGTTTAGAAGTATTAGTGCACGTTGGTATTGATACTGTTAACCTTGGTGGAGAAGGGTTTAATATGCACGTTAACCAAGGTGATAAAGTTAATGCTGGTGATTTAGTAATTACAGCTGATATGGCATACTTAAAAGACCATGCACCTGCAATTACAACACCTGTAATCTTTACTGACTTAGCAGGGCACAACTTTAGTATTAATCATCGTGATGTTAAAGCATTAGATGAAGAAGCAGTTACGTTGTCATGAGTTATAATTTAGAAGATATTATTAATCGTTATCATCGTAATTGTGAACGCATTTATAACGATAAGAAACAACATTTGAATATTTATGAAGCAGGAATCATCTCGAAAGTTCAAGATGATTTTAATGTTGGTAATATAGGCAATAAAAATGCTTATTTCCAACAATTAGAACAAAAATACTTAATGTTTGAAGAACAAATCAATGATGATATTGAAGAAGCCATCATTAATGAGACAAAAAGTTTTACACATGCGCTAGCATCATTCTTATTGCTAGATCAAGGTGACAAATACCGTGTAGAATTAAACCCAAGCTTAATAAATACCATTAAAAAAATATATCAAGCTGAAGGTGAACGTCAATGGCCAACTTCAACAGCACATGCCATTAAATTAAAAATGGAAGAGAATGAAAAAGCTAAACGCGAACATGATGAAGCTCTAGCCCAATTGATGGCAGGTAATACTACTGGGAGTCAAGATCAATATATAGAAGATCTGATTAATGAAATTTCAGGATTAATTAAATAATGAAAATAGTTTACTTTTCATTGACTGGTAATGTTAAGCGCTTTTTAACTAAAGCGAACTTAATTGACCAGGCAATTTGTGTAAAACCCGATTTAGTAATGAATCAGGGTTTTGTTTTGCTAACACCCACAATTGGTTTTGGCGAGATACCTGCAGACGTTGTTGACTTTTTAGAACATCATGATAATTATCGATATTTACAAGCAACAGTTGGTAGTGGTAATAAGAATTGGGGCATTAGATATTGTCAGGCTGCTAAAACTATTGCTGATACTTTTAAAGTAGAAAATATCTTTAATTTTGAACTAGCAGGCAATCAACATGACGTTGAAGAGTTTATACAAATATTAGCAAAATTAGAAAGGGATAATGATGAATAAATACATTGAATATAATAACCGCATCAAACAACGTGATGCTGATGGTTTTTATAATCTAGAAGCTGATCAAAAAGCTTTAGAATTTTATTTAGCTAACATTAAGGCTAAATCAAAATTATTTATTAATAATCAAGAAAAACTTGAATGGTTAATTGCTAATGATTATTATGAAGATTTCTTTGATTTATATGGTTATGATAAAGAACAAGTATTTAGCCTTCATGAACAACTATATCAAGAAGAATTTCAATTTCAATCATTTATGGCTGCTAGTAAATTTTATGAATCTTATGCCCTAAAAACTTTAGATAAAACAGAATACTTAGAAAATTATGAAGATCGTATTTTAGCGTGTAGTTTATCGTTAGCTAAGGGTGATATTAGTTTAGCTAAACGCTTAGCTAATGTGATGATTAATCAAGAATATCAACCAGCAACACCGACATTTTTAAATGCAGGAAAAAAACATACTGGAAAATTAATTTCTTGTTTCTTATTACAAAGTGATGATTCACTAAATAGTATTAACCATACCTTATCTACATCAATGCAATTAAGTAAAATTGGTGGAGGTGTTGCTATTGATTTAACGCGTCTTCGTGGACGTGGTGAAGAAATTAAAGGTAACGTGGGAGTTGGACGCGGAGTGCTTCCGGTTATGAAGTTATTTGAAGACGCGTTTAACTATGTAGATCAACTAGGGCAACGTCCAGGAGCAGGAGCTGTGTATCTTAACATCTTCCACAGCGATGTGTTAGAATTTTTAGACACGAAAAAAATTAATGCCGATGAAAAAAACCGAATCCAAACTTTATCAATTGGATTAACTGTCCCTAATAAATTTATGGAACTAGCAAAAGCCAATGAAGAGGTTTGTTTATTTTATCCATACACTGTCTTTAAAGCGACTGGTAAATATTTAGATGATATTGATTTTAATCAAATGTATGATCAATTAGCAAATGATCCTAACGTTAAGAAACGTAAAATTAAAGCCCGTGAATTATTACAACGAATTGCAATTGCCCAATTTGAAAGTGGATATCCATATTTAGTGTTTAGTGATAATGCTAATGATAATCATGCTTTAAGTAATGTTGGAAAAATTAAAATGTCTAATTTATGTACAGAAATTTTCCAAGTCCAAACAGTTAGTGAAATTAATGACTATGGGATTGCTGATAATATTGGTTATGATGTTTGTTGTAATTTAGGTAGTTTAAATATAGTTAACATTATGGAAAATGGTAACTTTGAAGAAACAATTAATACAGCAATGCGTGCCTTAACTAGTGTAAGTGATAATAGTGTGATTGATAATGCACCAGGAATCATGCATGCGAATCGTGATTTCCATGCCGTTGGTTTAGGAGCAATGAATTTGCACGGATTCTTGACGAAAAATCAGATTGCTTACGAATCTGATTTAGCTAAAGAATTTGTTAACACATTCTTTAGTAGTGTTAATTATTATTCAATTAAAGCGAGTATGGAGATTGCTAAGGAACGAAATCAATCATTTGTTGGGTTTGAGAATAGTGATTATGCGACTGGAAAATATTTTGAAAAATATTATGAACAAGATTATAGTCCAGTTAGTGATAAATTAAAATTATTATTTCAATATATTAAAGTACCAACACCACAAGATTGGAAAATGCTTGCTAATGATGTTAAGATGTATGGAATGTATCATGCGTATCGTTTAGCAATTGCCCCAACGCAATCAATTTCATATGTACAAAACGCAACAGCGAGTATTCAACCAATTGTTGATGTAGTAGAAACTAGAATGTATGGTAATAGTGTAACTTATTATCCAATGCCATTTATTAGCCGTGAGAATTTATTATTCTATAAATCAGCTTATTATATGGATCAAGAAAAAATTATTGATTTAGTTGCTGAAGTACAACAACATATCGATCAAGGAATTTCAACAGTATTGTATGTAACTAGTGAAGCTAGTACTAAAGATTTAGTAAGACTATATTATTATGCATGGAAAAAAGGATTAAAATCACTTTATTATGTCCGTACCAAAAATTTAAATTTAGAAGAATGTGAAACATGTAGTGTATAAGGAAGTATATGAGAAAAAAAGCAGTCAATTGGAATGACAAAGAAAATGATAAGTATAAAATTTTCTGGGACCAAAATGTGCGTCAATTTTGGGTAGATGAAGAAATACCAGTTAGTGATGATAAACAAGATTGGGAAAATAATGAATTAAATGAACAAGAAAAAGATACGTATGAAAAAGTTTTAGCAGGGCTTACACTTCTAGATACCGAACAAGGTGGAGTGGGAATGCCTAATATCATTTTACATGTAGATAATCTACATGTAAAAGCAATTTTTAGTTTTATGTGTATGATGGAACAAATGCATGCTAAAAGTTATTCAACAATTTTTTCAACATTATCTAGTACTAATCGCATTAATGAATTATTTCACTGGGTAGAAGAAAATGAATTCTTACAAGAAAAGATAAGTATTATTGAAAGTTATTATGAAAACATTAATGATGATGTAACATTATTTAAAGCGCTATGTGCTAGTGTCTTATTAGAAACATTCTTGTTTTACTCAGGATTCTATTATCCATTATGGTGGGCAGGTCACGGTAAATTGATTAAATCAGGAGAAATTATTTCTTTGATTGTGCGTGATGAATCGGTCCATGGAGTATTTACCGGAGTAATAGCTCAAGAATTGTATGAAACATTTAGTGAAGAATTACAACTAGAATTAAAAGATGAATTATATCGAACAATGTTACGCTTACATGAAATTGAAGTTAAGTACACTAACCAATTATATGGTGCTCTTAAACTAGAACAAGATGTGATGACATATGTTGAATATAACGCTGACAAAGCATTAACGAATTTAGGTTTTGAACCATACTTTAATATTAAAGAAGAACAAGTTAATGCGGTCGTATTAAATGGAATTAATACTGAAACAAAAAACCATGACTTCTTCTCGACTAAAGGGAATGGTTATATTAAAACACTACATGTAGAAGAATTAACAGATGATATATTTGATTAAAGGTTAGGGATGCAAAATATAATTTTATTAGGATTAGGAACAACAAATAAAAGTGTAATTAAATATTTAATTGCTAACAACATAACAGCAAACTATTATGTTGTTAGTGATTCATATTCTCAAGAAGATAAAGCATTTTTAGATGATTTATCTTTTTGTTATTTTACCCCTGATGCTTTTATTGAACAAAACATTGTTCCTGATGTAATTATCAAAGTACCGGGAATCAGTTTAGATCATCTAATCCTGATTAATTATCCACAAGTAAAAGTAATTAATGACATTGAAATTAGTTATTTAGCCACTAGAAACAGCAATACTAAAATAATTGGAATTACTGGAACTAATGGTAAAACTTCAACCACACTATTACTTAATAAAGTATTAAATGAAGCAGGATATAAAAGTTTTTATTGTGGAAACATCGGAGTATCACCTTTAGAAGTTATAATGAATAATCGCGATATTGATTTCTTGGTAATGGAATTAAGTAGCTTCCAATTATCAAGTATCAATCAGTTTAGTTGTTATATTGCCATGATCTTAAACATTGCTCCTGACCATTTAAATTATCATCATACGTTTGGTGATTATGTTAATGCTAAAATGAATTTAATTACTAATTTAAGTGCTACTAAATTAATCGTATCAGGATATCCTCATTTACCAACTAGTTTTCCGGTTGTGTATGTTAAGGAAGGAATGAATAATTATAATAATAGTATCTCCCAACTTAATGTTAGTATGATCCGTAATGTGTTAGAATATCTTAATATTAATCAAGATATTCTAACAAGAATATTGCAAAATCAAGATTTTGTACTGCCACATCGAATGGAATATGTAGCGATTAAAGATGGCATAACTTATATTAATGATTCAAAAGCAACTAATATTGGAGCAACAATTAATGCTTTACAACAATTCGAAAATATTATCTTACTAGTAGGTGGTAGTGATAAGGGTGAAGATATGCATACGCTTGCAGGTTTCTTAGATAATGTTAAACAAGTAGTAGCTTATGGGACTAATAAATTAGATTTTAGTTTTATTCCAGGGATTATTATGACTAACACTTTAAGTGAAGCGGTAAGTATTGCTAGTAAATTAGCAGTTGAAGGAGATACAGTATTATTATCACCAGCTTCAGCAAGTTTAGACCAATTTAAAGACTTCCAAGATCGAGGAGATAAATTTAAAAAATTAGTAGATAAAATATAGGAGATAATCAATGAAAATAATTTTAGCAGCTGGAGGAACCGGTGGGCACATCTATCCAGCATTAAGTTTAGCTAAACATTTAGAAAATGATAATCATGAAGTAATGTTAATTAGTTCAGATAATGATATTAGTCATGAAATATTAGATAATCAACCAATTAATGTTAAGTTTTTTAAGCTTCATGGAATTAGTCGGGAAAAAAGTTTAAATGGAATTAAACAAAACTTTAAAACCCTTAACGAATTACGCAAAGTAAATCGTCAAGTTAAAGAGTTGATTAAAGAGTTTAAGCCACAAGTGTGTATTGGCTTTGGTAGTTATATTAGTTATCCAGTTATACATCAAGCACTTAAAGCTAAAATTCCTACAATGATTCATGAACAGAATAGTTATCCTGGTTTAGTTAATCGTCATTTAGCTAGCAAAGTTGATTATGTGCTATATGCTTATCAAGCTTGTACTAAATTTTTTAAAAATGTAGATGCTAATAAATTAATCTATGTGCAAAATCCCCGAATTAGTGACCTAATCCCGCATCATAGAAGTGACTACATTTTATTTATTGGAGGAAGTTTAGGTGCTACCCGTATTAATGAATTAGCAGTTGATGTAGCACCTAAACTTAATACACCAGTCTTATTAGTGTCAGGTAGTCGCTTTAATGTGGACCAACAAGTGAGTAATTTAACTATAAAGCCATATATTAATAATTTATTAGACGTAATTAAAAATGCTAAAGTAGTAATTACTCGAGGAGGAGCGACAACGTTATTAGAATGTTGTAGTCTAGGGAAAGATACAATCGTTATCCCTTCGCCAAATGTTACAGCAGATCATCAAACACTTAATGCTAAAGAGTTAGCTGATGCTGGACACTTACGTTATATCCCTGAAAGCGAAGTTGATGGCGATAAGTTAATTGCCATGATTAATGAAGAATTTAAGATGCAACCTTTTAAAAAATTAGATAGTAATAAAATCATTACTGATTTAATTAAGGAGTTATGTGATTAATATAGAACAATTAAGTGAGTATGGAACAGTATTACCTGATGAACCTATGCGTTATCATACTTCAATGCGAGTGGGTGGCAAAGTAAAATACTTTATTACCCCTAACGATTTAGATAGTTTAATAGAATTAATTTCATTACTACAAGATAATAAAGAACCATTTATGGTATTAGGAAGAGGAAGTAATGTTATCTTCCCTGACTATGATATGGAATTAACAATTATTTGTATCTATAATACATTAGATTATATTGAAATCGAAGATAACTTTGTGCGAGTTGGTGCTGGTTATAGTATGCAAAAATTAGCGAAAAAAGTTTCTAAGCTGGGACTTAGTGGTTTAGAGTATGCTGGAGGAATTCCAGGAACTATCGCTGGAGCGGTATATATGAATGCAGGAGCCCATAAAGGGGAAACTAAAGATATTGTTGAATATGTCAAAACGATTGATTTAGATGGAATCATTCATGAATATAGTAATAAAGATTGTCAATTTAGTTATCGTCATTCAGTGTTCCAAGAAAAAGATGAAATTATTATTGAAGCTGGTTTAGTGTTAGAGCATAAAGATGCTTCTGAAGTATTTAAACGAATGTCAGGTAATTTGAGTTATCGAAAAGAATTGCAACCATTAGAACTTCCGAGTTGTGGTAGTGTATTTAAAAATCCTGAAAATAATCATGCTGGTTTAATGATTGAACAAGCTGGTTTAAAAGGATATAAAATCGGTGGTGCTGAAGTAAGTACCAAGCATGCGAACTTTATTGTAAATGTAAATGAAGCTAAAAGTTGTGATATAATAGAACTACAAGCATATGTGCAAAAAACAATAAAAGAACAATTTGGAGTAGAATTAGTTTCTGAAATAAAAATTATAAAGGGGATTGATGCGCGCAAATAATTTTGACGATGAACAATTTATTTGGGATACGATCGAATTAGACGATGATATTAGCGATGAAGGATTAGATGAAGGAGATTTGCTTGGTGAAGATTTACTAAATCCTGATGATATTGATGATCAAGACACAAAAGATAATAAAGAACAAGTAAATAAA
>ERZ1034949.414-NODE-414-length-28642-cov-13.615070_pt1 | contig 28642 bp, 24 predicted proteins | sample MGYA00520590_ERZ1034949 | MGnify/ENA primary metagenome ERZ1034949 (study PRJEB33766, sample SAMN09781752) | gut metagenome | biome: gut microbiome | host: Homo sapiens | place: Madagascar | study: EMG produced TPA metagenomics assembly of the PRJNA485056 data...
AGTCATTATAATTAATTTAATTCTTAAAGCTCTCTGCCTTTTCTTTCTCTTAAGCTGGGCTTTTCTTTTTCTGTCGCGGCGGATCTCCGCCTCATTATAATTATCATATTCCATCGTTAGTCCTGCTCCCCCCAAACTATATATACTGGGTAGAAGCCCTTAATTTATCAGAAAGTTCTTCCCCTTTAATAAGCTTTACAAGTTCAAGTCCAAGATCTATTGATGTACCCATTCCTCTTGATGTTGTAATATTACCATCTGTCACAACTCTTTGTGGTGCAGTAATTATCTCCGCACCCTTTAACTGGTCTTCAAATCCAGGGAAAGCCATTGCCTTCTTACCTTCAAGAAGGCCAAGATTACCAAGGATAGAAGGTGCAGCGCAGATTGCTGCAATTCTGTTATTCTTCTTATCATATTCTTTAAGAAGTCTAAGCAGTTCATTACATTCATAATATGACTTATGTCCAGGTCCACCCGGAAGGAAAAGAAGTTCATTGCCTTCAAATACGTATCCATCTAAAAGTGCATCAGCCTTAACAACTACTCCCTGTGCACTTTTAACATTAATATCTCCTGTAATTGATATCATATCTGTTCTGATATCAGCTCTTCTTAATATATCTATAACCGCAAGTGCCTCAACTGTTTCAAACCCATCTGTGAGAAATGCACATACTTTCATTAATTATTTCCTCCAACAGCAAAAATATACATTTGAATTAATTATACAACAAATTTTTAATTTACGATACTCATATTTTACAAAATATTAATATTTATGTATTGTAGTTTTGAAAACTATGTGTTATCATTCCAATTAACAAAACAAATCGTTTTTACAACGTGGAGGATAATATATATTATGTTTGATATAATCACTGATTCGGCATGTGACATCGTAAGAGAATATGCAGAGACACATGATCTTAAGCTTGTCCCTCTCTATACAACATTTGACGGTGTTAACTACCTGAAAGAACAATACGACATTACTCATGATGAATTCTATAGAAGAATGACAGATGAAGGTGCTTTTCCAAAGTCTTCTCTTCCAAGTGTACAGGATTTTGTTGATGCTATTATGCCAAGTGTAGAAGCTGGCAGACCTGCTATCGTATGCACAATTACATCATACTTCTCAGGTTCATACAATTCAGCCTGCACTGCTAAGGACATTATATTAGAAGACCATCCTGATGCTAAGGTTACAGTCATCAATTCATTACTTAACTCAGCATCATTTTCACTCTTCATATATCAGGCTCTCCAGATGAGAAAAGCCGGATATTCATATGAAGATACAATTAAAGTTCTTGAGTCTTTAAGAAATGATGGACGAATCATGTTCACAACAGAATCACTCGAATATTTAAGCAAAGGTGGACGTCTTGCAAAGACAGCAATCACAATTACAAGCAAATTAAGTCTCCGTCCTATCATTGTTATGAAGGAAGGTGAGATTGGACTTGGTGGATTCACAAGGACAAGAAACAAAGGTAAATCTAACGTTATTGACATGATTCAGAAATACATTGAATCAACAGGAAGACCAATTGATGACTGGGATATCACAGTTGGTTACTGCACTAACCTTGAAGAAGCAGAAAAGTACAGAGATGACGTTGAAGCACAGCTTGGCATCAAGCTTCTTGAAAGACGTGAAGATTTTAAGACAAGAATCAGTATTATCTCAGGCTGCCATACAGGTCCTTATGCATTAGGAATTGCATGCATCCCTAAGTACACAACTGTTAAATTGTAATTATACAGCTTATCTTTATTAAAGCTGTTAACGAAAAAGCGGAATGGTTTGAACTGCCATTCCGCTTTTCTATTATTCTACTTATTCATATGGTCCATAATCCAGCCATATATTTCCTCATATATTTCTTCTTTATTGAGTTCATTGCACAACTCATGTCTGCAGTCCTCGAAAAGTCTCAAATCAATATCATCAATATGTCCATGATATGTGTTATATGCCCTGTATACACCTTTACCATATTCACCTACCGGATCATCAAGACCTGACACCATAAGCATTGGAAGGTTCTTTGGTATCTTTGCTATATTCCGTGGCTTTCTTACATACAGAATCATATTCATAAGACCTCTGTAGCCATTAACTGTAAATAAAAATGTTGTAAGCTTTCCAGCATTATATTCATCAACTACTGCCTCATCTCTTGTCAGCCAGTCATTAGACGTTCTTACATTCTTAATGTGCTTATTATAAGCTCCGAACATAATCTTAGAAATCAGTCTGCTTCTGTATCTGTCTCCCTTTATTAATCTTGTAATATCAGCCAGAGCCTTTCCTGCAAGTACCATTGGTGTTGGCTGGTGTCCTGTACCCATTATAATAACACCATCCAGCTCATATCCATAATCGCATATATATTTTCTTGTAACAAATGAACCCATACTGTGTCCAAGAAGATAATACGGAATACCCGGATACATTTTCTTTATCAGAACTGTAAGGTGATGCACATCCTTTGCCAGTGCTTCCCCCGGATGTTCATCTTTAAAGAACCCCAGATCATCATCTGAACACACTGACTCTCCATGTCCAAGATGGTCATTACCTACAACTACAAAGCCCCTGTCTGCCATGAATCTTGCAAATCCGTCATATCTGTCTATATACTCTATCATTCCATGACTTATCTGCAATACAGCTACCGGCTTGTCATATTCATTCTCATCAGGTCTCCACATAACAACATGAATAGATGTCTTTCCATCACAAGACATAAAAGAATTAGATTGCTTCTTAACCATACAGTACCTCCTCTGACATTACTTATTCTTTACCCACATATAGCAAAAAGCCTGTGTTCTTGCCGCAAAATGCTTATCCTTAAGAAGATTCCTTACTTCTTCCCTTGAATACCATGCAGCTGAGATTTCTTCAAATGTTGATGTACTCGGTGCAAATTCTCCTGATGCCTTACCAATAACAACAGCATTAGTTTCATTAGAAAAGCCTATTGCACTATAGCTGTCATACAGCTTGTCATCAATTGCTATAAGATCAAGGCCAGTCTCCTCTTTAAGTTCACGCTTTGCCGCAATCTCCGGAGTTTCCCCTGCATCAATAAGTCCTGCTGGGAAATTATACACATAGTCACCTACAGACATTCTGTATTCCTTATTAATAAGAATATGTTCATCATTCTCATCTGTAGCAACGATAACCACACCATCTGTCTTATTATTATGCACATCATCAATTGTCTTAATATCTTTATTACGGCTTATAATCTCATAAACCTTTTTCTTATCATCTTCTGTTGTATAATAAAGGTCATATCTGTCTATAAATCTGCCTTCACTTACTTTCTTAATACCATCAAATTTCATATTACTTAACCGCTGTCACCTTGTAATCCTTATCCTCAACAGTCTTCTTTAATACATCGTTATCAACTTCCTTAGAAAGTGTAACAACTGCTGTTCCGTTCTCATGGCTTACAACTGCCTCTGTAACTCCATCAACAGCCTCAAGCGCCTTCTTAACTGCAGCCTCACAGTGTCCACACATCATACCCTCAATATTCATAGTCTTTGTCATAGTTTTGTCTCCTTTTGTCGTTTTATTTTTAATTTTGCCTGACTTTTTCTTATAAATGTAGTCTTTTCCTGTGTCATATATCTTTATAAGATTAAGTCTTAACGCATTCGTTACTACACAGAAGCTTGATAAACTCATAGCTGCTGCACCAAACATTGGATTAAGTGTCCATCCAAATACTGGTATCCACACACCTGCTGCAAGTGGGATTCCTATGCAATTATAGAAGAATGCCCAGAACAGGTTCTCATGTATGTTGGTAAGAGTTCTCTTTGAAAGCCTTATAGCTGCAGGCACATCTGATAATCTGCTCTTCATAAGAACTATATCAGCCGCATCTATCGCAACATCTGTACCGGCTCCAATCGCAATACCTATATCTGCTCTTGTAAGTGCCGGCGCATCATTAATTCCATCACCTACCATTATAACACTTCCCTGCTCCTTAAGTCTTGCTATTTCTTTTTCTTTTCCTTCAGGAAGAACGCCTGCAATAACCTCATCAACTCCGGCAAGCTTTCCTATTGCTTTCGCGCTTCTTTCATTATCTCCAGTAATCATTACAACCCTTATTCCCATGTTCTGAAGTTCTTTAATAGCCTGTGGGCTGTCTTTCTTGATAGTATCCGCAACAGCTATTATTCCAAGAAGCTCATTATTTCTTGCGAAGAAAAGCGGGGTCTTTCCTTCTGATGATAAATCATCAGCCTTGTTTCTTAAATCATCAGAGACATTACAATATTCTGAAATAAACTTAAGATTACCGCCTGCCACAACATTTGTATCAAGCATTCCCTTAAGTCCGTTACCAGCAACCGCCTTAAAGTCAGTCACTTCTTCTGCAAATAAATTCTTATCTGCACTTTCTTCTACATAATTAACAACTGCCTTTGCAAGTGGATGTTCGCTTTTTCTTTCAAGACCATATGCTATAGCAATAAGTTCTTTCTGTGGGATTCTATCACCTGTTATAATATCTGTAACCTTTGGCTCTCCCTCTGTAATAGTACCAGTCTTATCAAGTGCGACTATCTGCATCTTGCCTGTCTGTTCCAGAGAAACAGCCGTTTTGAACATAATTCCGTTCTTTGCTCCGACTCCGTTACCAACCATAATTGCAACCGGAGTTGCAAGCCCTAACGCACAAGGACAGCTTATTACAAGCACTGAGATTCCTCTCGCAAGCGCAAACCCAAGATCCTTGCCACATAACAGCCACACTATTATTGTTATAACCGCTATTGTTATAACTGCCGGTACAAATACACCTGAAACTTTATCAGCTACCTTTGCAATAGGTGCTTTAGTCGCAGCCGCATCACTTACCATCTGTATTATCTTGGAAAGTGTTGTATCTTCTCCTACTCTTGTCGCCCTGCACTTTATATATCCCGACGTATTAAGTGTAGCCGCACTTACCTGATCTCCCTCCTGTTTATCAACAGGAATACTCTCACCTGTAAGTGCTGATTCATTAACTGCGGTGTTACCTTCAATGATGACACCATCTACAGGTATATTCTCTCCCGGTCTTACAACAAATATATCACCTGTCATAACCTGTTCAACGGGTACGCACGTTTCCTGTCCATCTACATAAAGTACTGCTGTCTTGGCAGCGAGCTTCATAAGGCTCTTTAATGCATCGGTTGTCTTTCCCTTTGAGCGGGCTTCAAGCATTTTTCCTACTGTTATAAGTGTAAGAATCATAGCTGCCGACTCAAAATAGAATTCATCCATATAGTGCATCACGCCTGCCATATCACCTCTCACCTGACAGTCTGTCATGGCAAAAAGTGCATATGTACTCCACACAAATGCTGCTCCTGAACCAAGCGCAACAAGTGTATCCATATTAGGTGAACGATGTAACAAGCCCTTGAAGCCACTTATGAAGAAATGCTGATTAATAACCATTATTATTATTGTAAGCAACATTTGTATAAGGCCCATGGCCACATGATTTCCTTCAAGCACTGATGGAAGCGGCCAGCCCCACATCATATGTCCCATACTGAAATACATAAGCACAATAAGAAATATAACTGAAGCTGTTAATCTTTTCTTTAAAACAGGGGTTGTCTTATCTGCCAGCGCATCTTCCTGCTCCTGCATTGAAGGACTGCTGTTCTTTGCCCCCTTAACTGATGCACCATATCCCGCAGCTTTCACAGCTTTAATGATTACATCTGGGTTTGCAGTCCCCTCAACACCCATCGAATTAGTAAGAAGACTTACTGAACAGCTTTCCACTCCAGGCACTTTGCTGACAGCCTTCTCGACTCTCGCCTGACACGCTGCACAGCTCATTCCTGTAACATTGTACTGTTCCATATCACGCTACGCCTCCTTGCGGTTAGTTGTTATTCCTGTAACTTTAAAATCAAGTCTCTCAATTGCAATTCTTATATCAGCGTCATCGATTTCTCTGTCAACTTCAATTGTTGCCTGCTTCTTCTTAAGATTAACCTGACAGGAAGCACCATCAATCTTATTAACAGATCTCTCAATACTGTTCTTGCAGTTTTCACAATGCATGCCTTCAATATCAACAGTCTTGACAGCAATTACAGGATTATCAAGAGTCTTCTTCTCTTCTGCAACAGTATCTCCACCGCCGCCACAGCAGCCGCCTTCACCTTTCATATGCTTAACACTGCTTATCAATGCGATTACTACTATTACTGCTAATATTCCAATTATTATAGCTGTTCCCATATTATGCATCTCCTTTTATAATTCTTATCGCATGAATTTGCCAATTGTCTTAACAAGCTCTTCTACTGTATCGTCCTTGCCTTCTTTAATATCACGGACTACACAGCTCTTGATATGGTTATCCAGAAGCACCTTTGTAAAGCTGTTAAGAGCTGACTGTGCTGCCGATACCTGATTAAGAATGTCAATACAGTATGCGTCCTTCTCGACCATTCCCTTAATCCCTCTTATCTGCCCTTCTATTCTGCTAAGTCTGTTACAGAGGTCTTTATATTCCTTGGCATCGCGTTCTTTAGTCTTATGACAGCAACATTCTTTTTCCATTATTCCTCCTTAGTCTGGTTGTTATATTCTGTGTCTGATAAATGCTTTTTATATTTATCTATTGCGATTGTACTATACCCTGGTGGGGTATACTCATTTCACATGATGTATAATATACCCTATGTGGGTATATGTCAACAGGAATTACTGAGATTTTATTGAGATTATTTATCGGGAAATATGGATTGAACTTTTGAAATGTGGATTGAGTTTGAGAAATGTGGATTTGGCTTGCGGATTTGGATTTGATTTACGAAAGTATTGGCAAAAACCTACTAGCTCATAACATTTTGCTTCCATAGTAGGTTTCTTAGCCTATATTTGACATTAAATCTATTTGCTTTCTTTCAAAAAACAAAAAAACAACCTACAAAATGCCATAATAATCGCAATTCAGTAGGTTGTCATATCAATTGTTATGTTAATTCCTGTCATTCACTACTTAGAATAAGTCACAGCCTCACTGTTCTCATCATAATCAAACATGCCATCATTCTTCTCTTCAAGTGCCTTGATGATGTGATATGTATATTCGTTATATGGTGTAACAATTCCAAGTTCTTTTCCCATACGCATCATTGCACCGGAGAACATATCTATCTCTGTGTGTCTGCCAGCGTCAATATCCTGCAATGTTGAATATCTTGCTGTTGGCGGAACAGCACTTCCGCGGCTTGAGTTATCTGCGCATCTGCTCATATCAATACCTTTGGCTAGTGCTACTGCTTCAACCTCCTTACGCAGTCCCTGGCTGATTGCTTTCATATGTTCGCTGTCTGTATAGCATCCAACACCAGCTCCAATAATAGCCTGTGGAAGATTGTTACAGATATTAAGTCTATACTTGCTCCATATCTCTTCTTTAATACAATCAGTCACCCTGTAATTAATTCCTGTTCCGTCAAATAAATCTCTTATTGCCACAACTCTCTCACTCTCAAATGGTGCAGCTTCCTCACCATATATAATGCCTATTGTAGTCTCCGGATTGAACACATATTCCTTTCCTTCGCGGTGTGACGCCACCTTTATAAGTGAATAAATGATATGTGATTTATCTATCTTCGTAGATATTATCTCTTCACTGTCGACGCCATTCATAAGACTCATGACAATCGTATTCTCTCCGACGGCTTCCTTAATATCATCTAATGCACCTGCAAATGCGCCATACTTTAATGACACAACAAGAAGGTCAACACCCTTTACCTCCTCAGGTGTCAATACCTCCGGGTGGTATGTCTTTCCATTAATCAGGCAGCCTTCTGACTTAAGCCTCTCCGCTCTTTCGCCCTTTGCAATAACGCTTAGACTTATATCCTTCTTTTCTGAAAGTCCCCATATAACATAAGAGCCGACTGCTCCTGCTCCAAGTACTGCCACTGATTGTATCTTCATAAACATTCCTCTCAATCTTTGTAATTTCTTCAAATATATATACACTTCAATTCTTCCTGCGTCAAATGCTTTTATTTTCCTACAATATCGCCCTCCTCAAAATCATATGTCAGCTTCTTTCCATATGCTTTTACATATGCAGCACATTTCTGCTCATAGTCTGTGTGCTGCATTCTTAAACTTGCCGTTCTTTCATCAAGCTGCCTGTCTGGATATATTACAGGGAGGACATGTACCCTGAATGTGTGCAAATGTGTACTCTTAACCAGCTGTTCCACAAACAGTGAAATCACCGGTACATTAAACTTTACCGCATACAGATATGCACCTCTCTTGCATGGGCGGGGCTTCCGGTAATTAAACCACATTTCCTGCTCAGGATATATAAGCACAAGTTTGTTTTCATCAAGTGCATTCTTAATCTGATTAGGAAATTCTGTCTCCATAAACCATTTCAGGCTGCTTACAGGCATTGTGTCGGCATATCTTTGCATATACCCGACAAATCCTTTCATCGCAAGGTTGGTATCCTGATTAACAATACATATTCTACTGAATCCAGCTTTTCTCATAGCAAATCTGACAATTGCCGGGTCTAACGGGCTGAAATGATTGCATGTTACAATCGCAGGGCCTTTAACTCCTGAAAGATTCTTAAGTCCATCAACTTGTGTTATAAGCCCCACCGCAGAAGTCCCGGCATGAAATATAGCTTCTGCAATATATTTCTTCACACAAAAACCATATGCTGTGCGGTAATCAATATAATGCCTTAGTAATGCTTCTTTATCTTCGCGTAACAGCTTAGGGTCTCCCGGCTCAACCTTTGAATTCAACTGATTAAGGCTTACAGCCATCTTAATATTTTCATAGACCTGCTCCCTGTCACCAATCATATCTCCTCCAAAATGTTATCGCCCACAAATCTGCTTCCCACAACATCAGAAAACTTAACGCCGTCGCCGTCCGCAATATTCTCAGCCCTTGAAAGCAATTTCTTTAAATTCTCACGGTCGGCTTTCCTTTCACTATCCCCATACTGCTTGCGCTGTTTAATCAGCAACGGATAAAATCCCGACTCTGCTGCATACTGCCAGAAATACTCCTCATACGGAATCTCGCTGTAATGCCACGGTTTGTCAAACAGATTATAATGTATCAGCTTCGGTCTTGCCATATACTCCTCACCCTTATTAGGCATAACATTCCATTCCTTATCAAGAAAATATATTTCTTTTGCACACATGGCATTAATATAATCCTGGTCAGGTGCAACACTGTCAAAGTGATATTCTGCCATGAGTTTTAAGAATCTGTCTGCAAGATGAGCCTGTCTTATCTTATCAAGATTCATAAGAAGCACTCCGGAATTGACATATTCATTCCTCTCTATCCCCACTACATTTTCAATGTAATGAGCCAGTATTGTATTATTTCCTGCAAATGTATCTCTTACCGCACCAAACATTGCATCACCCATATCAACTGAATAAAGCTTTGCTATATCATCATTAATCACAGTGTCTGAATCAATATATACAGCTTTATCAAGCTCAGGAAATAGCTCTGCAATAAACAATCTGAAGTATATCGTCAGTGTAAACTTGCCTGAATAAAGCCTGTTTTCCTGTCTGTCAGTAACTGTCTGTACAAAGCTTTCAGAATATTCGTACATTTTCTTTCTTATATCAACGAATTCAATGTCTATATTTTCGTAATCCTTTATTACATTGCGAAGCTGAATCATAGTAATATTCTTCACATTATCGCTCATAACAATAATGCGGTAACGCTCATCCCCGGCTGCATGTGCAGCCAGCGATTTAAGGCACACCGCCAGATATGGCGCGTACTGCTCATTAATTGAGAAAAACACAGGAATACGTGAAACCTCCATGTACTCTTCATACTCCCTTTTATAAGAATCCAGAAGCTCATCATATTCATGAAGTCCAAGAACATTATGCATTTTGTCAATCTCCCACGGCTTGACTGCGACAGTCCTTATCACCGGAAACACCCGGAAGGTAGTTGTAAAATGCTGAAAAACAGTGTTGTCATGCAGCCTCCTCTGGTCATTAAACTTTCGTCCACACAGATTGACTCTTGTTGCAAATGTATTAACAGCCGTCTGGTCTGGCATAAACATTTCCTTTCTCATGCATTGTTCACGACATTTTTCCAGAAGCCCGTTCTCACGTATCACCTTCATATTCATAAGCATTACTCCTGAATTAATGTAGCCATCACCGAAAAGCCATCTCCCATAATAATCAGAAACTCCCGCAATCTCTATCCCATCCATATCCTGATAATAAAAGTCGCTGAAATCTCTTCTGCACAGCACATCAGTATCCAGATAAAGAAGTCTTTCATTAATATCTGTCTTATCAGCAAAAAGGCGCAGCATACAGCACGCAGTAAATCTGCTCTGCATATTTGCCTCTGGCAGCTCCTCAACAAAATATCTTGTAACATCAACAAGAAAGACATTTACTTTAATGTCCGATTTATTCAATTTCTCTTCCATATATTTTGCAAATGCTTTATCAACCGGCTTGTAATTAACACCCTTTTCACTGTAATCAACCGTGAGAATATATATATTTAACGGTTCATCCACATTTCCAATAAGAGACATTGATGATAAAAGAATCCCCTTCTGCATTGGTTTATCTCCACAATACAATATGTTCATAAATCCATATCCTTTCTTAATTTATTAAATATGTCTGATTTATCCTCTCTGTATTGATTTTCCCCATTTTCTTAAGTAAAATACATATGAGATTTAAACGATAATTAAAGAATTGAGGACTGTTATGATATTTAAGATTTTCAAAAGAGATTTGAAAGGTCTTAGCAGGAATATTCTGGCTTTAGCCATTGCGCTTGGTCTATGTCTTATTCCATCGCTGTACGCATGGTTTAACATATATTCCAACTGGGATCCTTACGCAAACACTGCGTCCGTTCAGATTGCTATTGTTTCTGAAGATGAAGGCTACTCTGAATCTGATGATTCCACTATCAACATGGGAGCACAGATTGTTGAACAGCTTCATTCTAATGATAAATTAGGTTGGCGTTTTCCGGAAACTAAAGATGAAGCCATGAATAAACTGAATGCCGGGAAGTACTATGCCGTTATCGTAATCGGAGACGACTTTTCACGAAGCCTGTATGACTTCCTTGACAATGGTCTTAATCCACCAACAGTTACATACTATGAGAATTCCAAGAAAAATGCTGTTGCTTCCAAGATTACGGATACAGGAAAAAGCACGCTTCAGAACACTATCAATTCCGAATTCATTGATGTGTGCGTACAGACAATAATGAAGGGACTTAACGAAATAGCTGAAAATGATCCTTCTATTATTGAAAAGACAGTTAAGGATTTACAGAGTGTATCAGCCAATATTAATTCTTACGATACCATGATTGACATGTTTATTAAGAGTAATTCAGACCTGGCAGATAATCTTGCAAAGCTTCAGGAGGTTCTTCCACAGATTAAAGATGTTCTTACCGGAACAACTGATGTTGCCGATATTGCCAATAAATCTCTTGATAATGTCACAGATGATATTGCAAACCAGATAGATGCACAGCTTAAAGCTATGAATGAATTAGCTGACAGCGCGCTTGATTCTCTTGATAAAGCTGTACAGCTTTCAATAACTGATGTCGGACAGGCTGGCGTTGAGCTTAGTAAAGCCAACGAACAGTTAAAGGAACTTATAAACCAGAATAAGGCACTTGAAGATGCGATTGATTCTCTCAGCAAAGTAGACGGCATTGACCCGGCAGTTATCACCGCTCTAAAGTCAGCTCTTGCCTCTGTTAATGCTATGGAGAATATTGCATACAACCTTGTTCAGCAGTGTGCAGATATTCTTACTAACTCACCTGAAACTCTTCAGGCAAGATATCAGTTAATCAAATCTGTTGTTGAACAGTGCCGCACAGAGATTCAGAAGAGTCAGGTAATTATGCAGACTGTAATAAGGACTAATGTTAACCTTCTTAAGGCTTCCATTAAGAATGCCGTAAACAGCCTTGCAGCTAATATAAGCAGTGCCGGAGACAGTATTAATGGAATATCACAGATGCTCCTTGGTGTGAGTGATATATCTGTTAATATTAATACAACTTTAGAAAGCACAAAAACATTACTTGATTCTCTCAATAAAAGGCTTGATACCATATCCGGTTCAGTAGGAGATATAAGTTCATCTTCTACATATAAACTGATAATGGATTTCATCAACTCAGATGCACAGTCAATAGCGTCATTCCTGTCAGAGCCTGTACAGGTAGAAGAAATCTACGTCTATATGCAGACTAACTATGGAACAAGTGTTACACCTTTCTATACAACACTTGCCCTCTGGGTTGGAGGAATTGTTTTAGTTGCCCTTATGAAAGTAAAGGTTGACTACGAGGATGATGAATTCAAGGATGCCACAGAGCACCAGAAATATATGGGCCGCGCGCTCCTGTTCCTTGCAATGGGACAGCTTCAGGCTCTTGTAGTAGTTCTTGGTGATTTGTACATTTTAAAAATTGACTGCACCCATCCATTCATGCTGTGGCTTGCAGCCGCTATAACAAGCTTTGTATTTACATTATTTATATATACACTTGTTCTTACATTTGGTGATTTGGGAAAAGCTATTGCTGTAGTTATGATTGTGTTACAGATTGCCGGTTCAGGCGGAACATATCCAATAGAACTTCTTCCTGAATTCTTCCAGAATGTATACCTTTACTTCCCATTTCCTTATGCCATCAATGCCATGAGAGAGGCGATAAGTGGATTATATCAGTGTGATTACGCTGTATTTCTTGTGAAATTATGCGCTTATGCTGTTATTTCCCTTATTCTGGGACTAGGAATCAGAAAGTCACTTCTTGAAGTACGCGAGTTCTTTGAACGCCGTATGAAAGAAACACATTTTATGTAAAGGAGTAATGGATTTATGCAAAATGATGATTTTAATATAGATGTTGTTCTTGCGGAAATCACAGCATTTGCAGAAAATATGCACGCTAAGAACCAGCACAAGAAAAAGGTCTGCTTAAAATGTATGATGATAATTCCTTTAGTATTCATGGTGCTTATGTTTACTATGGATACCGCCAAGGTTGTTTATCTGCTTCTATGGGTAATCTCACTTTTTATATTCTGTGCTTATCTTATAGTTATTGATTATATTGACGACAAGCTCGCAAGAAAGCTCAATGAGCTCAATATTGAGATTAAGGAAAAACAGGCTGATACTTCTCTTACAGACAGTATCAAAGCATTTTTAAGTGAGGTACAGTTATGAAAAATATATTTGAGATTATACGGGCTGACCTTCGCCATATAAAAACAAATGTAATTGCACTATGCGTAATTATCGGTCTTACCGTTATTCCTGCATTGTATTCGTGGTTTAATATCCTGTCAAACTGGGATCCATATGGACAGGCTTCCACAAGCAGGATTAAAGTTGCCGTTGTATCTGTTGACAAAGGTACTTCTCTTGAAGGAACGGAGCTTAATGTCGGTGACACCATAATTGATGCACTTAAAACCAATAACACTATCGGTTGGCAGTTTGTTGCTTCATCAGATGAAGCAATCGAGGGCGTATACAGCGGTGAGTATTATGCAGCCCTCGTTGTTCCAGAGAATTTTTCCAAGAATCTTATAAGCTTCTTAAGTGATTCCATGGAACATCCTCAGTTAAAATATTACTGTAACCAGAAAGCAAACGCTATTGCACCTAAGATAACAGACAAGGCTAAAACAGCAGTTCAGCAGCAGGTAAACCAGACATTTATAGATACAATCGTATCTACAATTGCCGGTACTGGCGACTCAGTTATCAAAGATGCAGATAAAGAAACCGGTTCTCTTATGGATGCAGTTATTAACAGACTTACATCAGCAAGGACTACACTTTCAACATACGATGTAATTCTTAACTCAATGCTCGCAATTACTGACCTTACATCATCAATAAGCAGCAGTTCAACAAGTGCTGCACCGCAAGTTTATACACAATTGCAGTTACAGCAGCAGCAGTTAATAACCTTACAGGCACTTGTAAATGGTAATTCCGCTGAATCTTTAAATGAATTGTCATCTGCACTCTCAAGCCAGATGGCACAGATTCAGAACATTATGAGTTCATTAACAGAGCTTTATTCTGACATGAACATGGACGTTGCAGACCTGTCTGCTGCAATCAAGCTTACATCAGGCTCACTCACTCAGACTAAAGAGCTTCTCAGTGACCTTGAGACAAAGCTTGATAACGCAATTAATACATTAAACACAATCACTGAACAGGATACATATGGTTTATTATCAGAGATGTTAAATGCAGATGCCAACACTTTGGGAGATTTTCTCTCTGCACCTGTAAATATAACAACCGAGCAGGTATATGCTGTTAAAAGCTATGGAACAAGTGCTTCACCATTCTACACAATACTTGCACTGTGGTTTGGTGGACTTATACTTGTTGCTATTATGCACACACCTGTGCATCCTGCTCCAGATATTCCAGCAGATGCAAAAAGATACGAAAAATTCTTTGGAAGGTATTTTATCTTCTTTGCAGTAGGACAGCTTCAGGCACTGCTTATAACACTTGGAAATCTTTTCTACATAGGAATCCAGTGTTACCACCCATTCCTTTACTGGGTTGCATGTGCATTCTCAAGCTTCGTATTCACCTTCTTTATGTACAGCCTTACTGTTGCATTTGGAAATATCGGTGAAGCACTTGGAATTGTCCTGCTCGTTATACAGGTTGCCGGCTCAGGCGGTACATTCCCTATAGAAGTACTTCCTAACGCATACCAGATAATATACCGGTTCCTGCTCTTCCCATATTCAATGGACGCATTAAGGGAATGCATAGCAGGAATGTACAGATATGATTACATTAAGAACCTCGCATTTCTTTCAATATATATAGTTGTTTCGCTGATTATCGGATTGTTCTTACAGAAACCATTTGAGAAGCTGAATCATATGATTGAGAGAAGTAAGGAGAAGTCGGGGGTTATGTTGTAGGAAGGGAGTGGGAATGCTCCCCGGTAAGTTCGCCCAGCCGTGTGTATATCTAAAATCAAAACCCGCTTCCGCTCGGACTCAGACGCAGCGGTACTAGGTTCGCTGGGATTTGCTACCACTTTGTGGCAGCTTTCCCAGCTTACCAAGTGCCGGCGTCTTCATACGGTTTTGATTTTAGATATACACACGGCTGGGCTTTTCTTTACCGGACAACTTCCCCGCCCCTCCTTTGGCAAGGTTGGGGCGGGAGAGATATTCTCATCTCCTATGTAGAAAAACTCCCGGGAGTTCGGAGGCTGGTGGTTGTATAGCATATTTTCAAACCGTAAGAAGACGCCGGCACTTAGTGCGCGTGGAAAGCCGCCTAATGGCGGCAAATCCACGCAAACTTAGTACCGCTGCGTCTTCGCCCGAGCGAGAGCGCGTTTGAAAATATGCTATACACTCCACCTGCCTCCCACTCCCGGGAGTCACTTTTCTAGAATAACCCAGTTATTACCCCATCATCATTAACATCTATATTATATGCCGCTGGTGATTTTGAAAGTCCTGGCATTGTCATTACTGTACCTGTAAGCACTACTATGAAGCCTGCACCGGCTGATACATATGCTTCTCTTACATTCATCTCAAATCCTTCCGGACGGCCAAGTAATGTCGGATCGTCTGAAAGCGAATACTGTGTCTTAGCCATACAGATTGGAAGATTACCAAATCCTAACTGTTCAAGCTGTGCAATCTGCTTATTAGCTGCTGCCGAATAATTAACACTTCCTGCGCCATATATTTCTTTGGCAATTATCTCAATCTTTGCTTTAACTGGCTGGTCTGTCTCATACAGACAATGGAAATTGCTCTTCTTTGTCTCAAGTGTCTTAAGAACCTTTTCTGCAAGCTCAATTCCGCCTTCTCCACCCTTTTCCCATACTTTGGCAAGGGCGAATTCACAGCCTTTATCTTCACAGAACTTCTGTATATAATCTAATTCTGCCTGTGTATCTGATACAAATGCATTAAGTGTAACAACTACAGGCACCCCATATTTCTGAAGATTCTCAATGTGCTTTTCAAGGTTTACGATTCCCTTCTTTAATGCATCGAGATTCTCTGCTGATAATTCTGTCTTAGGTACTCCGCCGTTGTACTTAAGTGCTCTTACTGTTGCTACTAATACAACTGCATCTGGCTTTAAGCCTGACTTACGACACTTTATATCGAAGAATTTCTCTGCTCCTAAATCTGCGCCAAATCCTGCCTCTGTGATTACATAATCTGCCATCTTGAGTGCAGTCTTAGTTGCTCTTACTGAATTACAGCCATGTGCAATATTAGCAAATGGTCCACCATGTACTAATGCCGGAGTATGTTCAAGTGTCTGGATAAGGTTAGGCTTTAATGCATCCTTTAACAATGCTGCCATTGAACCTACTGCCTTGATATCTGATGCTGTAACAGGCTGTCCCTGATAATTGTAAGCAACTACCATCTTGCCAAGTCTTTCCTTTAAATCCTTCATATCTGTTGCAAGACATAATACTGCCATAATCTCTGACGCAACTGTGATAACAAAATGATCTTCTCTTACAGTTCCGTCAACCTTAGAACCAAGACCTACAACTATATTTCTAAGAACACGGTCGTTCATATCCATACATCTTTTCCATGTAACACATCTTGGGTCAATTCCAAGTTCGTTCCCCTGCTGTATATGGTTGTCAAGAAGTGCTGCACATAAGTTATTAGCTGATGTGATTGCATGGAAATCACCTGTAAAATGCAGATTCAATTCTTCCATAGGAACAACCTGTGCATATCCACCACCTGCTGCTCCACCTTTGATACCGAAGCATGGACCAAGTGATGGCTCACGAAGTGCTATAACTGCCTTCTTGCCAAGCTTTCCAAATGCTTCTCCAAGCCCTACAGTAATTGTTGTCTTTCCCTCTCCGGCTGGAGTTGGATTAATGGCTGTAACAAGAATTAACTTTCCATCTTCATTGTCTTTGACACTGTTAATGTACTCATCTGATATCTTAGCCTTATACTTTCCGTATAATTCAAGATCATCCTCACTTATGCCGCATCTGGCTGCAACATTCTTAATTGGCTCCATTACCGCTTCCTGTGCAATTTCAATGTCTGTCTTCATAATGTTTCTCTCCTTTGCTTTAGCCTTTTCGTGCCTTGCAATCCTGTCTTATCAAGATTCCTAAGAAGATTCCCTTCCTGATATATCTTTACATAAAAACAAGAGGCTACAGGCGCACTTTAATACACCTATGCCTCTGTTAAAAACCTGAAAGATTCTCCCCAAGCATATCAGCCTCAATATTCCCCATCTCTATGCTTAGAAATTGCTTCTTCGGTGCTGATAATTACAGCTCTCCAGAGTTCCGTCCATAACCGGTCCTTTTGCCTGAGAGTTTTCGCTGTCACCTTCGGCGCTGCATTATTACACAGTCTCTCCCGATTATATCTTCCGGATATTACCTTAATAATAAGGAAAAAAGCGTCTTGCTTTATCTGCAAAACGCCTTCGTTTTCAACAATAATATATAAATTGACAGAGTTTGTCAATAAGCAACATTTAACAAATTTATTTATTATATTAAGAAATAACAGTATTCAATTGAAAAAAAAGTTGTTTTATGTTAAAATTTGTCTTAATTTTTTATAAAAAGGGAGAATACATAATATGTTTAGTAAAATCAATACTATTCTCGATACTATTGACGCATATGTCTGGGGAATCCCACTCATTGTCCTTATACTTGCAGTTGGTCTGTTTCTTACTATCAGACTTAAGGGTGTTCAGTTTACTAATCTTGGTCGTGCTTTTAAGTACATTTTCAAAGACGAAACTGATGGAAAGCATGGTGAAGTGAGCAGTTTCGCAGCATTATGTACAGCACTTTCAGCAACAATCGGTACAGGTAATATCGTAGGTGTTGCTACTGCCATTGTCTCAGGCGGTCCTGGTGCATTATTCTGGATGTGGCTTGCTGCCTTAGTTGGTACTGCTACCAAATACGCTGAGTGTCTCTTAGCAGTTAAGTTCAGACAGGTTGACGAAGATGGTCATGTTGTTGGTGGACCTTTTAACTACATTGAACATGGTATGGGGCCTAAGTGGAAATGGCTTGCCAAGATATTTGCTTTCTTTGGTATAGGCGTTGGTCTTTTAGGAATTGGTACATTTACACAGGTGAACGGAATCTCTTCTGCTGTTAATAATTTCTTTGATCCTAACAATGCATGGACTGTTTCATTATTTGGAAGAACATATTCATGGACTGTAGTTATAAGCTGTCTTATCCTTACATTCTGTGTTGCTCTTGTTCTTATTGGTGGAATCCAGAGAATTTCTAAGGTTGCTCAGGTTATTGTTCCTTTCATGGCTGCAACATATTTTTTAGCAGGTATTCTTATTATTTTATTTAATATTACAGATGTTCCTGCTGCCATCCTTACAATTGTGCAGAGTGCATTTGGTCTTAAGGCCGCTGCTGGTGGTGCCCTTGGTGCCATGGTTGTAGCTATGCAGAAGGGTATTGCAAGAGGTATCTTCTCTAATGAGGCCGGTCTTGGTAGTGCACCTATTGCCGCTGCCGCTGCCCGTACCAATGAACCTGTACGTCAGGGTCTTGTATCTATGACAGGTACTTTTATTGATACTATTATCATCTGTTCAATTACAGGTATTGCAATTGTTCTTACAGGAGCTTACGATATGGGACTTGAAGGTGTTGCAGTAACAACTAAAGCATTCCAGTTAGGACTTCCATTCCCTGATGGAGTTGCTTCATTTATTCTTATGTTATGCCTCGTATTCTTTGCATTTACAACTATTCTTGGCTGGGATTATTATTCTGAGCGCTGCCTTGAATACCTTACTAATGGTAAAAAGAAATGCATCAAGGCATACAGATGGATATATATCCTCTGCGTATTCATCGGTCCTTATATGACAGTATCTGCGGTATGGACAATTGCAGATATATTTAACGGTCTGATGGCTATTCCTAACCTGATTGCACTTGTTGCTTTAAGCGGCGTGGTTGCTAAAGAAACTAAAGATTATCTTGACAGAATTAAGAAAAAAGAAATTGATTAATTAAGCATTAACTGCTTATGCGTAAAGATAAGCCCCACTCTGGATTAGTCCGGAATGGGGCATTTTGTATATATCTATTTCTATATTAGTTTCTTAATAATTATATCCTCATCATAATCAGGAGCTGCTTCCATCACCGCATCATATATTGCCCTGATGTCTTCCACATTCTCTTCTAATTCAGACGCAATTGTTGTGAGAGTCTTGTCTTTCTTGACTTTCTTTATAATGATATTTACTAACTTTAATTGCTGACCTTCAGTCTTAAGCTCTCCCTCCAGTTCCTTCCTGACCTCTGCCTTGACTTCTTCCTCCAGTTCCTTCCTGACCTCTGCCTTGACTTCTCCCTCCAGTTCCTTCCTGACTTCAGCCTTTACCTCATCCCTGCACATTTCCTTAGCCTCTTCAAACAGAGTTTTTCTGGTCTTTTCCTCATCATAATCATATATACTCACTTCTACGACCTCCTCCCTGTGCTCCTCAAAGAAATCGACAAGTATGCCCTCCTCTATACATTCGTCTATAGCTTTAATAACAGCTGTTCTGATATCCAGTTTGTCAATATCAGTTTTATGCCTTACTTTATTAACAAATGTCATATAATTATGAAGGGTTTTGCACTTTTTTAAGATATCTGCATCCCCATTAATGTTAATAACACGCACCTCAATCTCTATCTCCGGCTTGTCAACCGGCAGTTCAAACATATCCGACAGTTTAATTACCTCATCTGTCTCTATCCATTTCTCCAAGCCATTATAAAATGTCACAAAATGTGGCACTGGGAGCTTTATCATACTCCTTCGGTGAAGCATGTCATTACTGTACATATTTCTGTATACATCAGACAGATAGTGCAAAAATCTTAACGGCATGTTAGGATTCTTGCTGGATTGCTGTTCGAACATGTATAGGTTCATAGTTAATAAAAATGAAGCATCGTTCTTATACTTCATATACGAACCGCCATTTAATGTCGTAACCTCAAGCTCATCCACATTGGTATGGTGCGAATTATTAAGTGCGTTGTACAAATCCAAGAGATTCCTCTTGTCCCTGTACAGCATGCAGAACACATTGTCCTTGAATTTGACTGCTACATTGTCTTTTTTCTCTGCCATAGATATCCTCCTCGTCTCTTTCACAGGCTGATATCAACGCACATATACTAATAGTTCCTATGTAAGTATATTAGCATCTGCAAGTACCTAATACAAGCCTGCATTATTAAATTATAGGTTATGGGGTTACTGCCGATAGACAATATTATATGACTATGCATAAATGAATGTCTGGCGTGATAAGTAACGCATGGATTTGTTCAAATCATGCCTGTTACTTGAGATAAAAGAATCAATACATTTCTTTTGATATATTAATATCACGGCGCAGTATATATGTCAATAGAATATTTAAAATATTATCATTACAAGTATTAGAATAATCATTCCTATATAAAAAGACACGCCATACTCTGCTTTAATGCAAAATATGGCGTTTTCCTTTATTGATTATTAAACATTTCCAGATTGTCAACATATTTTAATACTTTTTCTACACCATCGAGTACCCATTATTGACAACGCTCTCGCTTTTCTAACCTTATCTTATATCTCTATCTATATACATGCGCTTTAATAATGTCTCACGCTTTCTTTCCACCAACACCATTAATATACATCAGCGGTATTCCGAAGAATGCCATTCCTCCCACAATATTACCTATTGTAACAGGAATAAGATTATTTAATATAAAATTCGGTATATTCAATGTACTAAGCTGCTGTGCTGTATAACCATATTGCTCCATTGCATCTTTCACATATAATGGATTAAGTTTTGCTATCATTCCTGCAGGTACATAATACATATTAGCAACACAGTGCTCATAACCGCTTACAACAAAAAGCAGTATTATAAAAAAACAACATAACAGTTTTCCGGTTACATCCTTTGCACGTGCCGCAAGCATAACTGCTGCGCATACAAGTATGTTACATAATATTCCCGATGCAAGCGCTGTTGTAAAATCAAGATTACATTTTCCAAGTGCTACTTTAATTGTATATGCACCAAGTATTCCTGATGAATAATTATACTGCCCACTTACATAATCAATACATGTAAGCAATAACGAGCCAAGAAGATTTCCCAGATATACTACAACAAGCATTCGTATAAGCTTAAGTGCTGTATGTTTCTTCTGTACAGTTGCCATAATTGCAAGACAGTCTCCTGTAAAAAGTTCTGCTCCTGTCATAACAACCATCATAAGTCCCATTGGGAATACAACTCCTGCAACAAGACGAGCAAGTCCCACATTGGCAATATCATGTGCGACCACACTGCTTCCGGCTGCTCCAAATGCAATCATCATTCCTGCAAGTATAGCTTTGATAAATAGCTTATACGCCGGACATTCAACCTTACCCACACATCCTTCTACATAATTTTCTATAGCTTCTTTCATAGATAGCATCTTTAGTTCCTCCCTGATTGAGTATTTTGTGAATTCCAATCATTTTATTTGTGTATACAAAATACATCTTGCATATTATAGCAAGCTGAATATTCATTTACAAGTATCTTATAAAGAACAATTCTACATGCTTCGGCACCCCTTTTGGACTTTCTCTGTGCATCACACCTCTCTAAGGTCCAAATCGTCAGACTGACTCTTCCCGTTTGGACTTCAACACGCCTTCCCGCCGCTTCAACGTCCAATCTGCCGCGGCTCGGCTTCCCTTTTGGACTTCAACACGCCTTCCCACCGCTTAAACGTCCAATTCGCCGCGCTTTGGCTTCTCTTTTGGACTTCAACACGCCTTCCCTCTACTTTAACGTCCAATCCACCACGCCATGGCTAACCATTATTCCTGCATGACAAAAAGCACCTGCCAGAACACAACCCTACAGGTGTTCTGACAGGTGCTTATCAGTATATATCATATATACATTTCTATTATTCTACTTTCCAGATGTTGCCTTAAGTCTTGCCATAGCTCTTGCAAGTGCTGCTCTTGAGTGATAATACTCATGGATGCTCTGCTTCTGGCGAAGTCTCTCCTCAGCCCTCTGCTTAGCTTCCTCTGCTCTTCTTACATCAATTTCCTCAGGCTTTTCTGCTGTCTCAACAAGAAGAGTTACACGGTTGTTGACGATTTCAACAAATCCCATTCCAACAACAGCGTGAATCCACTCGTCACTGCCCTCCGGCTGGAACTTCATCTGACCTTCATCAATTGCAATAACCATGTCTTCATGATGGGCAAGAATTTCCTTCTGTCCATCGAACTCAGGCACAATCAGAGAACGGCATTTGCCAGCGAAAAACACCCGGTTAGCTGATATTACTTTTAAATAAAATGAACTTGTCGCCATTAGTTTTTCCTTTCTGGCAGGATGTTACTGCATCTTCTCAGCCTTTTTAATAACATCATCTATAGTTCCTACATTGAAAAATGCGTTCTCAGGATATTCGTCCATCTCACCATCAATAATTGCCTTGAAACCTCTTATAGTCTCCTTTAATGGGACATATACACCAGGAATACCTGTGAAGTTCTCAGCAACATGGAATGGCTGTGATAAGAATTTCTGAATCTTTCTTGCTCTGAATACTGTAACCTTATCTTCATCTGCAAGCTCTTCCATACCAAGAATAGCAATGATATCCTGTAATTCCTTGTACTTCTGGAGGATTTCCTGAACCTTTCTTGCTACCTCATAATGCTCCTCACCTACAATGTCCGGCTCAAGAATTCTTGATGTAGAATCAAGTGGGTCTACGGCTGGGTAGATACCCTGTTCAACTATCTTTCTTGAAAGAACTGTAGTTGCATCAAGATGTGCAAATGTTGTTGCTGGTGCAGGGTCAGTAAGGTCATCGGCAGGTACATATACTGCCTGTACTGATGTTACAGAACCATTCTTTGTAGATGCAATTCTCTCCTGTAATTCACCCATCTCAGTTGCAAGTGTTGGCTGATAACCTACGGCTGAAGGCATACGTCCAAGAAGTGCTGAAACCTCTGAACCAGCCTGTGTGAAACGGAATATATTATCAATGAATAAAAGCACATTCTGATGCTTCTCATCACGGAAATATTCAGCCATTGTAAGTCCTGTCTCAGCAACACGCATACGAGCTCCAGGTGGTTCGTTCATCTGACCAAACACTAAGGCAGTTTTTTCAAGAACGCCCGACTCTTTCATTTCTGTCCAGAGGTCGTTACCTTCTCTTGATCTTTCTCCTACACCTGTGAATATTGAATATCCACCATGCTCTGTTGCAATATTGCTGATAAGTTCCTGAATAAGTACTGTCTTACCTACTCCGGCACCACCAAACAGACCAATCTTACCACCCTTTGCATAAGGTGCCAAAAGGTCAATTACCTTGATGCCTGTCTCAAGAATCTCTTCTGCAGGATTCTGTTCTTCAAATGTTGGTGGTTCTCTGTGGATTTCCCACTTCTCCTCTGTATCTGGCTGCTCTTTGCCATCAATAGCCTCTCCTAACACATTAAAGAGACGGCCAAGAGTTTTCTCTCCAACAGGAGTCTTAATACCGCTGCCTGTAGCTGTTACTTCCATGTCTCTGCAAAGACCTTCACTGGAAGCAAGCATGATACAACGGACTGTATCGTTACCGATATGCTGTGCAACTTCCATTACACATTTTTTATCACCATTATTAACTTCAAGTGCGTCCCTGATTGCCGGAAGGTTCTCATCTTCGAACGCTACATCGACAACAGGTCCCATTACCTGTATAATCTTTCCTTTATTACTCATATTATCTCCTATCCGTCGCATTATTTCTTTCGTTTCTTCTTCTGCGACTTCGCACCAGCGATAACCTCAGTTATTTCCTGTGTGATTGCAGCCTGTCTGGCTCTGTTATACTGTATATCAAGGTCGTGCAGCATATCCTTTGCACTCTTTGATGCAGCCTCCATCGCCATCATACGGGCATTCTGTTCGCAGGAGAATGACTCTACCAAAGCTCCGTATACGAAACCAACTATATAATCAGGAACAATTCTGTCCATAACTACTTCTGGGGAAGGTTTTAATGCAAGTTCCTCTCTTTTGAAATCAACCGGTATCTGGATATTGAAATCTGCCTTCTTAAGAGGAAGAAGCTGTTCTATCTGTGTTTCCTCCTGAATAGCATTAACCATGCTTGTGTATATGATATACACCTCATCAAGTTCACCTTTTCTGTACAGTTCTATTATTTCTTCTGAAATATTTCTTGCTCTGTTAAGAGTAGGATTCTGAACTGTATAGTGGAACTGCTTCTCAATCTCAATACCGCGCTGTTCAAAATAATGTCGTCCAAGTTCTCCTAATACGAATAATGAATGATTAGGATTCTTTTCAAGCTGCTCCTGCGCAATCTTTAAAACATTATGGTTATATGAACCTGCAAGTCCCTTATCAGCAGTAATAACTATGTAGCCCACCTTTTTATCCGCTGCGTCTTTATCCTCATTTGTCTTAAAATATATACTGCTTATATCAGGTATATGTCTTAAGATTCGGCTCATTTCTGACTGTAGGGTGAAAAAGTATGGTTCCGTGTCTGAAAGCATTTTCTTAGACTTCTTAAGCTTGGAAGAAGAAATCATATACATGGCATTAGTAATCTTTAATGTATCATTGATACTTTTTATTCGATCCTGAATTTCCTTTGTGTTTGCCATATCTATACGCTTACCTTTCTTTTAGCACACATGCATTATGCAAATTCTTTTACTGCTTCCAGAATATTCTTAACCAGCTCATCATTAATCTCTTTCTTATCTTCAATCTGCTTTCCTATCTCAGGATGCTTGAGATCTATGAATTCAAGTAATTCTGTCTGGTGTTTCTTAACTTCCTTAGTAGGTATCTCATCAAATACGCCGTTGTTAGCCATAATAAGTGTCATAACCTGCTCATGCATTGAAAGTGGATGGCAGAGTGGCTGCTTTAAAAGCTCCATAAGGGCTTTTCCGTGCTGTAACTGTGCCTTAGTCGCATCATCAAGATCTGATGCAAACTGTGTAAATACTTCCATCTCTCTGTACTGTGCGAGGTCAATTCTTATGCTTCCTGACGCCTTCTTCATTGCCTTAGTCTGGGCTGCACCACCAACTCGTGAAACTGAAAGACCTACATTAACGGCTGGTCTCATACCTGAATTAAACAGGTTAGTTTCAAGGAATATCTGACCATCTGTGATAGAGATAACATTTGTTGGAATATATGCTGATACATCACCAGCCTGTGTCTCTATTATAGGAAGTGCTGTTATTGAGCCTCCACCTAACGCATCACTTAAACGGCTTGATCTTTCAAGCAGTCTTGAATGAAGATAGAATACATCTCCAGGATAAGCCTCTCGTCCAGGTGATCTTTCAAGCAGAAGGGAAAGTGCTCTGTACGCTACCGCATGTTTGCTCAAATCATCATATACAATAAGGACATCTTTTCCCTGATGCATGAAATGCTCTGCCATTGCAGTACCTGCATATGGAGCTATATACTGAAGTGACGCAGGATCACTTGCTGTTGAAGATACAACAATTGAATAATCCATTGCACCATGCTTAGTAAGTGTTGATACAACCTTGGCAACTGTAGATGCCTTCTGTCCGATTGCAACATACACACAGATAACGCCTTTGCCCTTCTGGTTAATAATTGTATCTGTAGCAATTGATGTCTTACCAGTCTGACGGTCACCAATGATAAGTTCTCGCTGTCCACGACCAATTGGGAACATTGAATCAATTGAAAGTATTCCTGTTTCCATTGGTGTGCTTACAGACTTACGGTCTACGATACCAGGAGCATCTTCCTCGATTGGTCTGTAATCTTCTTCTTTAATATCGCCCTTTCCATCAATAGGCTCGCCAAGTGCATTGATTACTCTTCCTACAAATGCGCTGCCTACCGGAATTCCGGCTTTTTTCTTGGTTCTTACAACCTTAGTTCCTTCTTTGATTCCTGTATCCCTGCCGAACAAGATAACACCTATCTCATTCTCACGGATATCCTGAACCATTCCTTTTACTCCATTATCAAATACTACGATTTCACCATACATTGCATGGTCAATACCGTATACAGTAGCAATTCCATCACCGACCCATATTACATTACCAGTCTCACGGCTTGCTTCGTCCCAATTGAAATTCTCAATCTCACTCTGGATAATGGAGATAATATCTGTTGCACTAATTGCGCCCACAGGGGTCACCTCCCAGTTAATTTTCTTTCAAGCTGACAAAAACGTCCTTCAAAACTTCTGTCGTATTCCTTGTGATGCGCTCTTATAACATATCCGCCTAAGAGATCCGCATCTACTGTCTTTGTCAGTTCAATTGTATAATCCGGATATCTGCTCTTTAAGAAATCCTGTGCCTGCTTTGCATTATCATCTTCATCACTGCTGTCTGCACTTATAAGCTCTGCTTTTAAAATGTGGTTTGCTTCATCATCAATTCTGTAATATGAATCAAATATGTCTCTCATCTCATCACAATAACCAAGCTTACACATTTCTTTAATGAAATTCTTCATAAGTTCTTTAGTATCATCAAGTGCAAACACTTTATCAATGATGCCGTATTTCTTGGCAAGAGGTATCTCAGGATTCGTGAGAATTTTCTGAAGTTCTGAAGTTTTGCTGTATAACTCATCAGCCCTTCTTACATCCTCTCTGCTCACAGACAACCGGTGTAAAACTATTGCATTATTTACTGCTGCCTGCGTCATGAGCATCACCTGTCTTTACGATTTTTCTTGCAGCTATGAGAGCGAGTCTTGCAATATCTGCCTGTGCAGCTTCTGTGGCTTTCTCTTTCTCAGTAGCTATATCAGCCTTTGCCTTTTCAAGCATTACTTCTGTTTCTTTTCTGGTCTTTTCCAAAGCTGCCTCATGCTCTTCCTGTGCTCTGTTTCTAGCATTTACAATAATTTCATCAGCTTCAGTCTTCGCACTTTCAAGCTTTTCGTCATATGAAGCCTTTAATGCGTCTGCTTCTTCCTGACTCTTCTTAGCATCATCAAACTGCTGCTTAATCATATCTTCTCTTGCATTAATTACTTTCATAACAGGCTTAAACAGGAACTTCTTAAACACCAGATATAAGACGAGCAGATTGACTACTGTCCATAATATATTCCATGGATCTATACTTAACACTAGCTTCGCCTTCCTTTCTATCTTGTCTTAGTTATCTTTCCCATAAATGTTATTAGCCTAAGAAAAGGATTATAAGAAGGGCGATAACGAAACCATAAATAGCTGTTGCCTCTGCAAGGGCACAACCTAAAAGAAGTGACTTACTAATCTTGCTTTCTGCCTCTGGCTGTCTTGCGATAGCGTCTACTGCACTGCTTGTTGCCTTACCGATACCAAGACCAGCACCGATACCTGTTAATACTGCTATACCTGCTCCGATTGCTACTAAAATTGTTGACATAATAATAATCTCCTTTTTAAAACATTTATTCTTGTTACATATACTCTTACTCTGTAGCCTCTTTTATAAAAAGACCAGTTAAGAATACGAAAACATACGCCTGTATCAGTCCATCGAATATATCGAAGTAACAACTGAATACTGCCGGTAAAACTGCCGGAACTACCATCTTTAATAATTCCATGATTACAAATGAACCTAAAACATTACCGAATAATCGCATGCAAAGTGATAAGGGCTTGATAAATACTTCCAGAATATTAATAGGAAGTATTATCGGCATTGGCTCTGCAAAACTCTTAAGCCAGCCTTTAGTTCCTCTGGCTCTGATTCCTGCAACCTCAATAAGCACAATACTCATCAACGCCAGTGTTGCTGTAACATTCATATCCTTAGTTGGCGGCTTGAAACCAAGCAGTCCTATCAGGTTCGCAATTCCTATGTAAATAGCAATTGCTGACAGATATGGAATGTATGCCTTTCCTTTTTCTCCTACCGTCTCAGTGAAGAAATCATTGAGTCCCTTTATTGCTGTTTCTACAACTACCTGTCTGCGACTGGGGTTTTCCACACTTAGATTTCGGCTTAGCAGAATACACAACAGGAACACAACAGCCATGATAATCCATGTAACAACAACGGATTCATATACTGGGATTCCACCAAACAAAGGTATAGTGAACACTGTCTCGCAATTAAGTTCTTCCATAAGCCCTTCTACCAAAGCATCCATCTGCACGACCTCCTTTCTAAATATGAAACATATTTCTTTTCTGTTCACGGATTTTATTCCACAAAAAAAATAATGTCAAGCCTAGATTCTGCCTAGGTTTGACACTATTTCCCCCTTTAATAATCGTATATTTTTACCAAAAAATCATTTATGACCAGCGTTCATTTTTGTTATTTTTTACATTAAAATCTGGCAAACTTTATTTTTATTTAATATT
>ERZ1034949.418-NODE-418-length-28557-cov-8.146937_pt1 | contig 28557 bp, 43 predicted proteins | sample MGYA00520590_ERZ1034949 | MGnify/ENA primary metagenome ERZ1034949 (study PRJEB33766, sample SAMN09781752) | gut metagenome | biome: gut microbiome | host: Homo sapiens | place: Madagascar | study: EMG produced TPA metagenomics assembly of the PRJNA485056 data set...
ATATTTTTTTGCCGAACCCAATACGATCGAGCCTTGTGTAAAACTATCTTTAGTAACATTATCTTTATTAAAAATATTTGCTGTTTTCTGTTTTAACAAGGCTATTTCATCTAAATTATCAAAAAGCAATATATGATCTTTTAAATATTCAAATGTTGATACTGTGTCATAAGAAATTTCTGCTATACTATTAGTTGTTTTAGAAAACCTAACATAGCAAGTACTTTCTGGCGCGATAACTTCTTTAGATTCATTGGAAGCAGAAAGAAATCTTTTATTGAAATCATAGAAGGCTGTCGAAGCTACATACGAATTGTTATAAACAAGCCCTTCATGCTTTATGATTGTTTTAGGATAACATAAAACAAAATTTGATAATTCAAAACCACTTTGAGCTACTATGTCTCCTGTTGAAAGTGCAACATATCCTACAGTGGAAAAATCAATATTACCGCAAAAACTTAATGTATTATAAGTATGGTCATTTTCTTTTCTATTTTTACAAATCAATTCTCTCAGTTTTGCAACTGTGCCTCCAAAGACGAAACATTTGGCAGTTCCAGAGTCAACTTGGGTCTTAAGCGCGCTACAACGAACATAAGCACAGTTTTCAGGTGCATCAATCTCGTATTCTTTATCTTCAGTTCCAAGTCCCGAAATATAAGATATTACATTTTTACTTTCATCATAGAACTTCAAAAAAGCTACATACGAATTGTTACTTTCACCTCTGGCGATTACTTTACATCCTTCATGGCACATAATGAAAGATGTTTTTCTTCGCTCAGAATCCGAATCATTATCAAGTGATATGCCATTGTTTATAAAGCCAACACTCCACGAATTATAATTCATAGAATCTTCAAAGTTAGCTGTATCTTCCTTTAGCGAATTAACATCTGTACTTAGCTGCGTATAGTCGGATGGGATATTATTCTTAACCTGGTCAACGATTTTTTGAGTGGCATTGGCGATAGCATCATTGATATCAGACTTAGACATATCAGAGCCGTCTGGTACTGCGGCTGCATCTACAACCATGATGATAGGGGCAGACTCCACCACCTTGTCGCCAGATTTTACCTTGATCTTACATCTTACCTTGCCTGCTACAGCCGTCATTTGCTGCTGTATAGTCACAGTTACAGTGCCGTTGGAGTATGCGCAGTTATACGCAAAAAACTTGCCATCAGGCTTACCACCTTCGAAAGTTACATCCGCAGAGGTGGGAGCAGTCCACTTGCCAGAGGATGAAAATAAGTTAAAGACAAGTGTTCTTCCTATATCATCATACTGTGATGCATTGATGATGATTGGAAGAGTTCTTCTCGGTGTCATATCCAGCTCATAAATTGCTTTAATCATTTTGTTCTCCTCTCAAAATTTTTTCGTGATTTTGTACCACTTTTATGAGATCGGCTATCAGCTCTTCATAGCCAATAGCACCGTAAACTACTTTATCAGCACCTCTAAACTCTTGTAGCAATGCCAGATTATCCATAGATAATTCTTTTGCGGTTTCTTGCACCTCTTGATATACAAGTCCATGATGCACTTTAAGCTCACTATCAGCCTTGTAAGTATACGTCACAGGGTTTAAAGCCATTATCCAGTCTGTGGCGATATCACAAGATATATCTTCGATGTTATCCTTTAACCTTTTATCAGATGAGTGCACGATAGTTCCATTTACTGCAACTGTACAAGTTCCTGCCTCTGTATCATTAACCTTTTTCTTTCCAGAAAATGTAAACTCACTTGTCCCAGTAGGCGCAAGATAGTTTTGTAAACGTCCAGTGTAATCATACAAGCTATCACCTGTCGTTACGTCTGAGCCAGAATGGAAATCGCAGTATGCAATGCCCTCAGCTGAGTCGTTATTGCCGTAAAGCTCAATTCCATAATTGATAAATATTGCCTTATCAAAACACACATCTTGCCGTTCGTATATCCCCGTATCTTTGTTGTATACTCCACCCTGCGAATACATAGAGCCAATTTTAAAGCGCCCGTCTGTGTTGATATATCCTGCACCAACTTTAAGCAAGCCAGAGTTTATTGTTACTTCGCCTGAGTCCATGTCGGCGCAAAAAAGAATCTTTCCAGTGTTATCTACAACTTTTAATTTTCCAGTATCTATATACGCTGCGTTGATACCCACGGTGTAAATCTTCTTCAAGATTGCTGTACCGCTCCAATCTAAGCCGTTGTAAGTTTCGCCACCATCAATAGAAAAGATCATGCCACCGTCATTGATGCGGATGATGGTCTGAGATTCTTCAAGGACTGGCTTATCATGCAAAAACCAGTCATGCGCTCCACCTGTCCCCTTATCAGTGACATATAAACCGCTACCCTGCTCCACCTTCTTTACAAGCTCTGTGATAGCTCTTTTTCTGGCAGAGGTTTCCTTGTCTATTTCATCCTGCGCTGCCTGATCTATCTCCGTGAGCTTCTTTGTGAGGCTGTTCTGTGTACTTCCAACCGTGATACTATCGTACTTATCAAGTAGCACGTCATACACGGTTTTCACAACTTTTGCAGTTGTGTTGATCCCCAGATTTTCAAAAATAACGTTTACTGTATCACAGAGGTTGACAGATTCTAATGCAGCTATATCTTTGTACTCCTCAAACTGCGACAGCACTACAAAAGATACCGTAAGAGATACATCAGGCACACCTACACCGCTCTGCGTAATGTAGCTTTCTGCCTTGGCTCTAAGTTGTTCTACGGTTGGCTTTTCCTCAAAGCTTGCCGAAAAATCATGTACCGCAGTCCGTTTGTATGGAAAGTTATTTGCGTACTTGCTGTACACTGATACTTCTGGAAGTGTTACAACCTCTTCGGTTTCCTCACTTTTCCAGAAAGGGCAGATACCTGTGATCGTGTTCGCAATACTTTCCTCTTGCTTTAAATCGGTGAGGTTCTTGCCATAGCGGATCGTTACACCTTTATTTGATCCTCGGTTTTGGTGTAGCTTTACGGTGTATCCAGTAAACTCATACTCTCCCTTGTAGGTATCCAAAATGCTCCCTTCTACACCACCAAGCAGAGCACGGCAAGAGGTCGGAACTGTAAAAGCCATTTTTGCTTGCGTTTCTTTGCTAGTCCAGAAAGAAAAAGGGTTATCCTCTGCTGAGTACTTTTTGAGGTTATCCATCGCTTCAACCACGTTGGATGCCTCGAAAGGGGTTACTGGTATGTGAGATAACTGGTATGAGATATGTTCCGCACTTACCTTTACAATGCCATTTAAAGGCTTGCTGATAGCGTAGATGCGAAACGGTTCTGGGTCGGTTTTGTAGGACGGTACGGCTTTGATAATTCTTGATAGCTCCAAATCCTTAAAGTGCTGACCACTTAAAGGATACGTCATTGTCAGCTCATATGAGCCGTTTCTTTCCTCGGTGACTTTGCAGCTAATCACATCCACCAAAGCTCCTAAGCCTTGAGACTTAAAAAGCTTTTCGGTTGCTATATACAAAATTGGTATCAAATTGTCCACCACCTCCCAGTAATCTCTATTGATGTTATTCCACCAGTAAAAGTAATTAAATTCATCCCAGATTTAAGCTCTGGGAAGCCAGAAGCAAGCACCACATAACTGTTCATGTTCATATTTCCTCTGGTGCAGTCCATCAACTCAGAGTCGATAGTTACATAAGCCTGCAAGTTTAAACTCATCGAATAATCGCCAATTTTTAGGGTAGATTGTCCATTCCCATATACTTTTATAAGTGGTTTCGAAGCGAACTTTGTAGGATTGAAAATTGTACCTGCCGAAGTAAATTTTTCTACCCTCTCTCCCTCTGTAAGCCATTTCTGGGGCTTACAATCAAAAGTCACTGTGGCTTTTGCGCTGTGATTGAGTGCTCCTGTTGTGTAGGTAATAGCATCCGTCACAAGTCCCATCCTGTAGTATTCTGGATGGTGACTATCCTCTAGCCTGCAATAGCTTGTAGGGCTTTTGAGCCATGCGCTGATCGAGTCCGCAAGGCTCTCAAACCGATTTTTACACACTATAGTGTAGGCTACGGAGACATTTTCAAAGCATCCGTTATCTTTGATTAAATCTCCGTTCCTGCCAGGTATCGTATACTTTGTTACGCTCCTTTTGGGAGCGTTAAAGGTGTTTTGCGCTCCCACTAAAAGATCGTAGTCGGCAGAGGATTCGCCATTGTATATCAAGTAATGTATCATGCAAATACCCTCCTATCTCTATCGTAATCGTCTGCCATTTGCTTTGATACCTCCTCGGCTACAGCTTCGGCAAGCTCTTTCTTATCCTTGTCATATCCCTCTATCACTACTGTTACTTGTGTAGGATTCTTGTTTCCGTTCATCTTCTCAGCAAGCTTGTTGAGCCATCCTTCTGACTTTTCCAGAGGTACAACAGCCTCATCACCTTTTCCCTCTAGCAATCCTTTCTGCCCTTTTCGCAATATACCGCCTTTTTCAAGCTCTCCGATTCTTCCAAATCCGACAGTCGGTATATTGATTCCAAAGTTGCTGCCACCAAAGCCCGGAACCCAATCTGGAATTGTTACTGAGATTTTGTTCATCGCTCCGATAACTGCATTTAAAGCCGACTCTATGCCAGCTATTGCACCGTTAATCAACTTGATAACTGCATTGATTGGTGTTTTTGCAAACTCTATAATGCCTGCAAAAACAGTCGAAAATGTACTTACAATTCCGCTCCAAGCATCACTCCATTTGCCTGAAAAGATGTTAGTTACAAAATCTAGCATTCCATCAAAAAGCGGCTTCAAAACATTATCCCACCAACTTACGATTGTATCAAAAGCCGTTGTTACACTCTCTGATACCGCCTTAAAAACCTCATCAAATACTGGTTTAAGATTTTCTCTAAGGAAATCTCCAATCGCTTGAAAACATGGCAAAAGCGTTTCATCTGCGAAAGCCTTGATTGCGTCCCAACAAGGTTTCAAGTGGTTTTCCCAAGTGTCTGCAATCATCTGGAATGCTACACTGACAGCTTCTTGTGCTGCTTGAAAAGTAGTCTCAAAAAGCGGTTTTATGTTATCTTCAAGCGAGGACAACAAAGCGGTAAATACTGGTAGCAATACGTTGTTCCAAACCGCCTCAATCACCGAAAAAACAGCCGTTACAACTTCACCGAGAGCATTAAAAACCTCCGTTGATATCGGGCCGATATTTTCAGATAGCCATGTATAGATGCCAGTAAAAACTGGTAGTAATACGTTCTGCCATACATCCGCAATTATCGCAAACGCGGTCTGTACAGCCGACTGAATGCCAGTGATAATTGAATTGATAATTGTACCATCTGTCTGCGCATCAGTTACAATTTGATTGATAACCTGAGTTAATACTGAGATAACACCAGATATAATATCTCCTGCAAACTGGATCGCAGTTGCAATGCCATCAACAATCACGTTAAGTACTGATAATGCAGTTCCAAACGCTGTGCTTTGTGCCCCTGCGTCTGAAAAACCAGTTATCAGGCTCACCAGATAATTGGAAAAATTAAGCACTGCATCAACTAATGGTGAAATCGCACTTGCAATGGAATCAAATGCACTGGAGAAAGCACTTTTAAGCTTTTCGAGCCAGTCCATGATAGGCAAGCTTGATATAAAATCAACAGCCGATGTAAATACAGCTTTTAAAATGTTAAATTTGGCAAGTAAACTCTGTCCGAGAATGTTTGCAAGTGCAGTTAGTGGCACTGATACAAACCATGTTGCAACCTGCCCTGCTGCACTGATCGCTTGCTTGATCGCTTCGAGAGCTGACTTCCCTGCATCCATCTTGGCTCGTGCATTATCAAGCGTACCACTTGCATCATCTGTGATACCCAAAAATTCTTTTACCGCATTGACAACCGGATCAAATGCTGAGAATAGAATTTTCACTGCACCTCCCAGACCAGAAAAAGCATCTGCACCAGTTTTTTTGATCTGCTTAAACCAAGATACCAGAGGAAGCTTGGTAATTGAACTAAGCTTGCCTAAAAGCTTGGTGATAGCATTATCAGCAACCCCACCAAGAGACGTTACAAGTCCTAGTAAACCGCCAGAACTCAGCCCATCAGTTAAGATAGTGATTGAGTCTGTGGCAAGGTCTACACCGTCCTTGAGCGTTTTTGAAAAGAGGTTATAAAGCGCAAGCTTTAAGCCATCAGTTGCAGAGCTTAAAAGGGTAAAAGAACCGCCCAAATTATCAAGCTGAGTCTGTGCCTGTGATGCAGCCGAACCACCTGCATCTGCAAGAGCCGCTTTAAACTCGTTTGTTTTATCAGCCGATACAGCCGCCATCTTATTGTATGCATCAAGCCCTTGCACACCAAAGATAGTATTAAGGGTAGCGTTCTTTTGCTGATCCGTCATTCCAGATAATGCCCCTGTGAGATTATCTACCACATCGTTAAAATCACGTGCAGTTCCATCAGCGTTATATGCAGATACTCCCAAGCTATCCAAAGCCTTTTTAGCCTGATCTGTAGGTGTGTAGACCTCAGACATTGCAGAGTTAAGCGCAGTCGTTGCATTTGAACCAACAACATTAGCTTCTGCTAATTTAAGCAGAGATAGCGTTACAGAGTCAGAAGCCTGTCCGTAAGCCGAGGCATTGGCAGATACACCAGATAATGCCTCTCCCAAACCGCTTACATTAGTATTTGCAAGGGTAGCACCCTTAGCCATCAAATCTGCATAGTATGCCGCGGATTTGCCCTCTTTTCTAAATCCTTTCAAGGATGATGTAAGGTATGTAGCAGAGGATTCCATCGACATTGCGCCAGCCGAAGCAAGATCAAGTGTCGTACTTAAAAGGGTAGCTCCGTTGGCATCTTCGTTTAAAATATCAGCCGCCGACATGCCAGCCTGCGATAATATATTGATACCTTCTGCTGCTTCGGTTGCTGTAAATTTGGTTGTTGCTCCCATCTTCTCAGCAGCAGCTTTTAAATCTTGTATCTGGTCTACCGTCTTGCCTGTTGTAGCAGCAATCTGTGATACCGCAGTGTCAAACGACATACCAGTATCAACCGATGACGTAATCGCTCCTTTGAGCAAATCAAAGCCTTTGGAGGCAACAGTTCCGATAGCATCCGCAATAAGTTTTCCTTTTGCAACCGCTCGTGTAGCAAGGCTCTCAAGTCCCTCATCCATATCAGACGAATCAAGGCTGATGCCTGCAACAAGATCAAGTATATTCAAATCGTTACCTCCAATCCTGCTCTAATTGTTACATCTCTGATAATTTCCTCCGCATTCTCTTTTTCTTTTTCCTTTCCATCTCCATACACGGCATCGTAAAAACGATATGGCATTATATGCCCTCCTGCAAAGTTTGCAGTGTTCTCAGCAATTTTCTGTAGCGCATCAGTAACGTAGACTCTATACATTAACTCTTCCATGTATTGTGCCTGCCGTGCTTGCACATATACAAAAAAGCCAGAAAGCGTGTGCCCTCTATACTCTCCTATAGCTAGCCACAACACTTTCCGAGTCTCCTTGTCTGCGCTCATTAAAAAAGTCGCTGAAATTCTTGATCGGTAATTAAATCAATTAAGTCCTTGGTAAAGGACGCAAGCGTAAGGCTTGCCATGTACTCCTCTTTACTCTGATCTGAGATAATACACATAATCTCAATCAAGTCCGCTTTATGCCCTTTGATAAGCGCAGGCAGATTTTCTTTCAGTCGCTTGATTACTGTATTTTTCTTTTCTTCTTCTGGCACAACCGCCTTTTTAAAGATAGCTGCCGCCTTATCATCAATTGCAATATTTGTTACTGGTGCAATCAAATCAGCCAGTACATCAAGTACACGATCACCTTTTACGTCAGATAATTTCATCATGTATCACCTGTTCCTTTTTTAAAATGCACTTCATACGGTACGGTATCTGGTGATGTTAAGGTATAGTGTGCTGTGTACTCAAACGCAAATGTACCTTTCACTTTGTCACCTGTCTGTAGTGCAAATCCAGTTGTTGATAAGCTGTTCTGCAAGTGGATCGCGATTGCGCCACCATTGCCATAATCACCTACAAACCAAATATCCGCGAAATCAGAATCCTTTAAATCGTCTCTTGGTGTGATCTTAAGCTTTGATGTGTCAAGGTCTGCACCTGCCGCCAAGGACTTAGCCTGCTCTGGTGTCATGGAGACATAAGTTCCAGATGCCTTGATCTCACGGCTTTCAATCTGCTTTAATTCCTTTGTATTCTTAGGACAATTATCAATATCCTCACCATAGTCAACAAACGATGGTGTATCTGTAAAATTGATACCGCCAGAAGTTGCACCCAAAATATTTGCTATAGATACCGTCCAAGTCTGAGGGTCGAACTCAGAAAGCAAGATACCTGCATTCATTTGGATATGCTCAAAAACATTTTCTGGCAGTTTTGTTGCCATTTTTGCCATATTATTACCTCGTTAAATACTCAAGTGTGACGTTGATATACCGCCTTTTCACGGTTGGCGATGATTCATCGGTTAACGACTGACACCATGGTTCGCCAGTTTTCACCCAGATCAACCCCTCGTCACACTCGATCAAATCGTTATTTGCAATGTAGTTCCTAAATTCTTCGGTTTTCTGGTTTGGAAGCGATTCCGACTCAGTGCGGAACCACATATTTACAGCGATTGCCACGTCTGGCTCTCCAAAGCTGCCCACGATATACTCATATGTGAGCCATGGAAAGACGGTATCATCTGGCACGGCTGTTGATGGGTAAGCAGTCATGCCGAAGCCCTCAAACCAAGCTTGCAGTGCTTTATCTTTACTCAATTGCGCCTGCCTCTTTCCATGCCTTGTAAATCTTTGCTCCGTTCCATGCAATCCAATCAACCATTTCCTCGTTGATTGCCCATCCCTGCATTGAGAAATTTGAGTTGTAGGCAAGCCCAGACTCGTTTAAAAAAGCGTGTACAATCTCATGTCTAAGCACTTGCTTCATCCGCTCTGTTGGGTCAGTTGAGATTGGGTCACAGTCTGGGTTGGCAATCTGATCAACTAAGAAGATTTTTTTACTATATGGGTCACACCACCCATCACAGCCCTCACACGTTTTATATTGGTCATGTTGAACTACCATAATCTGATATTCGCATCCGAGTATCGTTACACTATTTTTTGTATTCATCATGTCGTTAGCTCCCACTTCTCAGCCATCACCTGCGCCATATCAAGATTAGATACGGTTGGAGACTCCTTATCACCTGCATCCGAAGTTACACGGAAGGTCTTGCCGTCAGAAAGCCGCTTAAATACATCGTGATAAGTCAACTGACAAGATTTATGAGTGGTGACTTTGAAAACACTTGTTACACCAGATTTCTCAGCAATCTGAGCATCTAGCGTTGTATCTCTTACAATCGCTGCCCTAAACTCAGCCCCATCTTTCCATGTGGTGGAAAATCCACCTGCACCATCTGGCACTCTTGTTTTTTCGATTAGGCAACAATCAACCATCATGTTATCTACAAGATTCATTAGATTTTCCTCCATGTGTTTAGGCGGTTTCTGAAAGCTTCCTGCCACGTTGCAGTACCGGTATTACCTTGCGTAGCTTTGGTGTAGCTGTAACCGCCAAAGGACTCTGACATATACGGTGTAGGATCACCGTATTTTTCTTGCCATGCTGCAATATCACGACTCAGCTCCACAACCTCTTGTGGGATTGCTAGGGCTGATATTGCCCCCGTAAACGTCTCATTTACACGCTCACAAGGAAATTGATACACACCATCGTTAAATACTGACCCCTCTACCAGAAAGTATTGTCCTTGCTGTAGGAAGTCGATAGAATGCTGTACCCCATCACTACCTACGCAAGTGATCTCGTTTCCCTTGATGGTGTATGTATTTTCTCTGTGATCAACCACAAAAAAATTGCGAAGGTGTTTTAATACCAGATACAGCATCAACCTGTCCCTCCTTAGCCTAAAGACTTGATACGAGCAATCGGAATTGCCTTGTGATCAATCTTCTGAGTTTTTTCTGCGTTTTCAACGAGTGTCCAATTCGAAGCTGTTTTAAAATCAGCTGGCATTGGAGACGTTGTGGTTGTAGGCTGCTTATAAGTGATTCCTCTCGGAGCAATTGCCTTGCGCTGACGGGAGATCAAAAAATCCTGTCCACCGTACTTAAACGGGTCACGAGTTGTTTCATTTGGCACTGCTGCGCCAATATCACAATAGTCAAATGCACCTCGCCCTAAAATATAAGTTGTGTATGCGCCTGTATCAGAATCGAACGGAGCATCATCATCGATTAGCACGGTTCTGCCGTTCCATGTAGCAAGCGTCAGATCTTTCTCAACTCCGTTTGCATCTACACCCTTGCCGTACTGCAATACCTGCAAGTTCTCAAGATTAGTAGCTACCTGAGAATGCGCAATCACAAGTGAAAAAATATTCTTGTTTGCACCTGCTGCTTTCTGGATAGCATTATTAAGTGTGGTTACACCCACAGTCTTTTCGCCTGCCTCAGTGATATCAAGTGTGTGTGCTTCAACAAACTTGGCATCATTCGTTTCGGTCATACCAAAAACACCTTCAAGGACAGCTAAGATATTAAACTGTAGGTTATCATCCCAGTAGCCAGATACCTGCTTTGCGATATCTACCATAAAATCATGTCCCGTGATATCTCTAGTAAAGTCCTTCTCTCCCCACGAATTAGCTCTACCATAAGCTACAATACCCTGCATATAGCTATCAATGCTATTAGGTGTAATCGTAGTTTTGCCATCGTAGTTTTGAGCATCACCGCCAATTAAGCCAACCATAGGCAATACAACGTAGTTGCCGCCTGTCTGATCTGCAAGTAATGTTTTAAGCTCGTCTCTAATGTTAAAAATACCTGCTCTTAAAAAAGCGTTCTGCTTAATTCTCGGTACGGTTTCAAGGTATTTCCCAAATACCTCACTGTTAAAGTGTTTGTTATCAAATACTGCCATGTATTACTCCTTTACTTAGAGAGCCATGTCTTAACCTCTGGTGCGTCTGGGTGCTCATTTGCATATGCCATCTTGTCCCCAAGGCTCATCTTCTCAAAATCATTTGATTCATCGTTCTTCGGTGGGTTCGGGAGGTTTGCCCCCTTCTTCTGCGTATCCACGATGTAATCTTTATATTCCGTCTTGATGGACTTTGTAAGCTCATCAGCTCCCTCAATCTTGCCGTCTTTAAGCTTGATATCGGAAATCTGCTTTGCGCTCGCCCTTACTACCAGATCAACCAATTTATTGGAAACCCCTGCATCGGTAAGCAACTGCTTGTAAGCGTTTTCTTTCGCTGTAAGCTCTGCCGCCTGCGCCTGAGCGCTCTTATACTTCTCAAAAGCATCATGCTCGGACTCATACTTGGTTTTCCACTCGTTTTCCTTGTCGCTGTTGCCCTTCTGAGCTTCGGCAAGCTGAGTCTTTAAGGTGTCACGCTCGGTCTTAATTACGTCTACCTCAGCGTGTGCTAGCTCAAGAATCTCAGAAATTTTCTCCTCATCGGTTGCGTTTTGGTTTTTAATGATCTCTCTAAAATCTGATTTTTTTAATGCCATTTTGCTATATCTCCTTTGCTTTGGTGGGCTTGCTTGCCCTATAGCCGTATCTGCTATGCTGTGCAGCTATAATAAGTGTAGATGATAGTTTGATTGATTTTGTGCCAACGTGTACGCACAAAAAAAGGAGAGCTTCTCAGCTCTCCAAATTACTTTTGATTATTCTTTTGTACTCTGCAATGTGCCCAGATACCGCAGGTTTTAGATATGGGTGAGGTTTTTGCCCTGACGTTCTGTGCCAATCGCCCTTATCATCTTGATATATCCACGGAGTCTTTCTACCGCCACCACCTTTTGCATGTTTACCTGTGCCGAGTTCAACATAGGCAGCATATTCTACGTTAGACCCGATGAGCACCTTTTTGTCACCGTCCATCTGATGCGTTATGCTGTTACGCAGGTTTCCCGTATCGACTGGACAATTTGCTTTTGCATATCTCTCCGCAGTCAATCCGCATTCTTCTAAAGCTCTTACTATCTGCTCTTTAGTAGCGGTTTTTACAAGCTCCGTGTTATCAACTTTGATAGCCACGTCAGCCGCCACTTTCCCTCGACTTTTCTTTTTAAAAAACATTCACTCACCTTCCTTTGCTCGCTTTCCATGCCATGTAACTCGCCACATCATGGTTGTTTCTTCGCTTCTGGCTTGCATTGACTGTGATAGCCACCATCGTACATCGGCAGTTATACACCTCTCTTGGTGTGCCCTGTGGGTCGCCAGGATACATACAGCCGTTTGGGAATCTGTCGTTGTAGCCCACTCGCACTCCGTTCAATTTTGCGTGTGAATCTCTCACGCGGCTATCGCGTGCGCTCATCCACTCTTTTTCCATGTCGATTCCCATTTCAACCGCCCTGTTGTAGCTTTCTTGTCTACCTCCATTCTGTGCCCCCGTTACCATCGTCCTAGCGTTTCTAAGTGCTGCGGAACGGTTCATGTTGGTGACGTTTTCCAGTCGGCTTGCAAGCTTCCCTATAGAGTCGCCCTGCAAGATGCCCTGCAAGACTGCGTTCTGCACCTTCTGACGATTCCATCTTTCGTCCTCTGGTATATTTACTTTAGAGGGCGGCAACATTTCCATTTCGCCCTCTGAAAGCCTACGCACGGTATCCTCATCCAAAAGATCAAAAGAAATACCACTGCCCTTCTCAATCTCATAAGCCGAGTAGTTATAATTTTCTTCAAAAATTCTTGGGGTGACACCGTTTATATAATCCGCTGCTAGCTTGTTGGCATCAGTGAGCCGCTTTGCCATCTGATCTCGCAAATGTTCCCACCGATACCCTCGCATTACTTGATTCTGCACCCATGCCATAAACTGTTGATCTGTATACTTTCCCTCCATGTATGCGTTGTACTCTTTCAAGTATCGGCTCTTGAATGTATCAAAGTAGGCAGAGGCTTTTTCTTTCAGCTCCCAGTACGCTTCTTGATAGATGCCCTGCAAGCGTTTCTCTAGCTCGTGCAACCTTTTTTCCGTGAAATCATCGGAATAACTCAACTTACATCACCTTTTTCTTGCTTTTCATCCGAATTATTTTCTTTTTGCTGTGGCTCGTCCTTCTGTTGATCTTCTTGTGTGTTATCAGCAAATCTTTTAATTTCTTCGTCCTGCCGTTTCTCAATTTCTGCCATCGCTTCTTCTGGTGTGAGGAACGGAAGATGCTGTATAACGCACTCGTCAGAAAGATAGTTTGCAGCTGATAGCACCATGTTTGTTTGCTCGTTTTGGTTTACAACTCTGTTCCAAGTAAGTGTTGGGTTGTCACTGATTCCTGCAAGTTCAAGAATGCTTTGAACAAAATCCAATATGTAATACTCAAAATCCGCACACTTGTTATCCTGTGACTGATAAGCCGCCTGAATCTCCTGCGTAGTCTTTGCAGCTGCCGAGAGAGTGGAAACGTCCAGAGCTTGGAAGTCCTCGTATATATCACGTCTGAGAATTTCCAACATGGTATTTCTTGCTTCTGTTGGAACCTCTAGTGTATGTGCTTCTACTTCTGTTCCATCCTCAACTACTGACGCCCTTACGGACTTCATGCGCTGGATAAATTTTGCAAGGTCTGGATCGTCCATACCTCCCTCGTTTTTTAGTACCCAGTAGAATCCTGCGGTATCATCAATATCATTTGCAAGTCCACTCTTGATATAATCGTAGCAATCTATGCTCTCTTTGATGCCTACCAATTCGCTCTCATGTGAGTCGTTGGCATATAGTGGGATGATCGGCAACCCTGAGTAGTTGCTTTCAATTTCCTCATCTACTCCTACAGCCGTGCGTTTGATTGTCTTGATATAGCCATGTTTTCCATCCTTCGTCCTCACTGGGTCGTTGTTGGTCTGAATGTAATCGGTATAGCCGTCTGGCTCATATAACGTGCAATGGAAGATAACATCTAACCCAATTTGGCGATACCAATACCTAATACCTGCCATTAGCTGTGATGTTTCCTCATCATACAGAGGACAAAAACCCGGCTGTGATGGTGTATCAGCGTACCCGAACACCTCCAGATGATCTAAGTTCCAAAAACCGAAAGCTCTACCTCCTGCCATAGCTCTTTTTGCTGCAAGCTGTAGCTTAAAATCGAAATCTTTTCCGAGTTTTTCTTTATTTTCTGGCTTTTCCAATTTTAATCCGTTTCCGAGTACATACTGCACTTGCTGTTGGCACAATCTACGGAAAAAGAGCGTTTTAAGCTTGTAATTTGCTGAGAAAATATCTTTTACCTGCTTACCGCTCACAGTATACAAAAACTTCTGGAACTGTTCTATTGTAGTGTTGTGCTTGTTGTAGTACCGCTCACCGTCTTTGGCTTCTGCGTACTCCTTTGTTCCTCTGAACTCTGCCACAGCTTCTACGCAGAAATCACCCTTGCCCTCGTCTGGGACGTTTACTAAATCTTGATATGTTTTCAATCTAATCTCCTTATAGCATATAGTTTCCCTGTCGCACTTTGGCATCTAATGCAGCTCGTGTTCTGGCTACAAGTCTCTTTGTGTGTACAAAGTAACGTATTGCATCCATGCAATGATCACTTTCCTTGTCCACTTTCTCCTCTCCTCGGTCTAGGGCTTTCTGATCCCACACGTAAGCCCCAAACTCTTTTATGGTGTATTTACAGCAAGCCATAAACTTCAATCGCCTAGTTTGCAGCATAGTTGAGACGTCTGAAATTCCATTCGTTACATCATTATCCGCATCCTTTACGTGCAGTCCTCGGTTTCTTACCTCTACTTTCAGCGCAGCAGCAGAGGGATCAATGATTACCTGCTTTGGCTTAATGCCACCCAACATTTCTATAAGTCCGTCTACAAGTTGTCCTACTGTCTTCTGCTGGCTCTTCTCTCGCCCACTGTAGTAGTATTCTTTCAGGCATAGCCAATCGTCTGTCCCTGCAATTCTGCGCCAAAGCAGAAAAGTCGTTGCGTTTTGAATACCAAAGTCAGAAGAAACGTAATAATCTCCGATTGTGTCAGGTTCTTCTTTCAACACGTTCTCTTCTTTCGAAAACATATCATATACAAGTCCCTCAGCTATGCACCAGAGTCCGAGAATATAACGCTTAAAGAACACTCCCACGTACATGCTGCGGTATCGTTCTTTGATCTCTTCTGAGAGTGAGAGGTTGTCGTCCATGGTAAAGTGCAGGTAAATCAGTTTCTTTTCCTTGCGCTTATCTATCCAATTTACTTTGAACCAATGTGAAGGTGAGTCAGGATTGCAGTTAAACCAGAATTTTGAGCCATCTACTGAGCATCGTCCTGTTGCTTGGTTTACGAAGCTCTCAGGCATAAGAGCCACTTCGTCAAAAAATACACCTGCAAGCGTGATACCCTGTATCAAATCTTGTGATCGCTCATCCTTGCCGCCAAAGACATAGAAGTAGTTCTCCGTTTCTCCTCTCGATATGATAATCAGATTGTCGGCTCGATGATCCTCTACTTTATAGCCTCTGGCTCTTAGCATAAGTTTTAGCCAAAAAAGAACGTTGCGGCGAAATGATCCAATGGTTTTACCACACATTGCAAAATTCTGACTCCCGAAGGTAGTCATAGCCCAAAATACAAAGGCTAGTGACATACTCAGTGTTTTGCCTGATCGAATAGCACCATCTGCAATGATGCCCTCCATATCTTTTACTGGTGATGTACCGCACCACCAATTAAGCACCTTACGTTGCTTTGGAGAGAATGGTTTAAAATGAAAAAACTGTTTAACTTTCTTTATCAGGCTCATCTGTCCAGCCCTCCCAATCCGCAGCGGCATTACCTTCAAGTGCTTGCAGGAATCCGTCATCAGCAAGCTCCTCCTGCTCGTTATCCTGCTTTAGCCGCTCGGTTTGTGCGTTGATCTGTGCTATCTTTGCCTTTTGCTCAGCTGTAGCTAAGTCCATATGCGCTGCTAGCCAATCAAGTGCTTTCATACGGTCGGCTAGTTTTATGCTCGCCCCATCTTTTCCCTGCTTAACTTCCGATATGATCGTGCCATCTACTTCGGCAGAGGGCTTGAAGTGGACAACGTTCACAACCTTTGTGATCGGCTCGCCAGTTTCCTTATCTTTGAGTACTCCAAAAGCTCCTATTACTGGGATTTCCTCGATGCCAAATTGTAAGTAATCGGTAATATCAGAAAATGCAATATCCATATACTTTTGAAAAATATCATGCTCGCTTAAAAATTCTCGGTTGATCCGAGCTTGCTTTAGCCTCATGATTTCGTTTTTAATTTCAACTTTTTTCAACAGTTCATGCCCATGCCCACATGCCACTTGGTAACTACATTGATACGCTTTTTGATAGGCTTTCGTTGCGTTAAATGAGCGAATGTAATACATACAAAAAAGTCGCTGCTTCTCTGTTAACTCTGAGTTTTTCTCAAGCTTGCTGAGATCATCTTCAATCTGATAATCTTTTTTGTTTTCAATTTCTTTTGCAACGTTGCGTTTCTTTTGCAACGTTGCGTTATCCCAATCATAGCGTTTTTTCCAGCTGCGAATCGTTCCTTCTGGGACTTCCAATGCTGTAGCAATGTTAATCAACTTCGCTCCCTGTTGATACATTACTCTCGCCTTTTCTACTCGCTCATCTGGTGCTCTTGCCATATGTAGTAACCACCTTTCATTTATTTTTTTACCATTACAAAAAGCGTCCCTCACAAGTAAGAGACGCTTCGTAGAAAGGAAATCATATGAGAACCAGAATCTCACTGGGGGAGCGTCCTGTTCGCCCTGCCTCTTTTATCTCCAAGGCATCATAGGAGGTGAATATCCTGTAACAACTACATGATACCCCTCTTTTTGATTGATTTTGTGCCAACCTAAAATCCTGCATATTTTCCCACTTTGTTCACAAAATCAATCTTCCATCGCTGTATAGTACGTTCCGAAAAACTCAGCTCATACGCTACTTTTGGTATGCTGTATTCCGCGTAAAAGATTAAATATATCGCTTTTAGTCGGTACTCCCAGTTATCATATACGGCTGTTACTTTCACCGCCTTTTCCATTGCTTTTTCGATGTTCTGGAGTTGTGGGGAGCTGTGCCGCCCCCTCGCGCACTCCTTGATCAAACTCAAGACTATGTTGTACCACCAATTAGTGTACCTCGCTGTGTTCAATCATCATCACCACCTGCTGCACACAATGCAAAAACGATAGTTACAATAACACCTGCTAAAAATCCGCCAATAAATAATGCCATGTCGTCCTCCTTATCTCTCAGCCTTTTCGCGCTGAATCCAACTGTAAAATGTCGTGTATGGTGTGCCACATCTTTCTGCTCCCATTGCTGCTGTTATCTTTCCTGCAAGTACCAGGTTGCATACTTCGCGGAAATTGTCGGGGAAGTGTGTGCCGTACCCATCTTTTCTCTGCTTAGTTTCTCCACTCTCCTCTAGCCGTTTTATTGCTTCACGTCTAAATCTTGCATGGTTCATCTTGCATTTCTTCCCTGCTTCCGCTGCGTTAATCTTTCCTGCTTTCCACTCTTCGTAAGTTTCCTCAAAGTTCTCTGGCAATCCTTTCTTTTTGCTTACATGGGTGTGGGTTTCCCCTCTCACCTTCAAGATTTCCTGTGCGTACTTCTCAAAAGTTGTACAGCTTACTCCAATTTTCTTAGCAGCATCAACCGCAGTTATCTTTCCGTCTCTCCAACGTGTATATAACTCTTCTGGCAGCTCATTCTTTCTTTTGTACACTCGGTTTCTCTTGGGCTTCTGCGTGATCTTCTGTGTTTCCTGCTTCTTCTGTGCCTTTTTTTCTTCATCGTTCCAGTGTAGCCAGTTCTTGTACATCGGGCGGTTCTCGTACTTCTTCCCCCACATTCCTAAGTCCATGTTGTGAGCACGAACATCCGCTACAGCCGCAGCTTCCTCTCGTGTGGCAAATAATCTTGTGCCTAGGTCGCTCTTTTTCCAGTAGAATAGATTATTGGTATTGTCGCCCACCTCTCTGTGTAAGCACGCAGATACGCAGCCTAGCCCACCACTTTCCCACTTGTACGGAGATTTTACAATACTCTCCACTACCTCAAGTCCATAATTTCTAAAACCTTCCAGTCCCTTATATCTCATCGTGTAATCGCTTGTGTAGTACTCGCATACACAGTATACTTTGTCTCCAATTTTTGGATTCCACTCTCTTTCTGCCATTTCTTACCTCCTGTAATTCTTCCCAAAAATCACTTTAAAATCTTCGTTGGGATATTTTCTTTCAAATGCCTTTTGCCCTTCTTCGTGCAGCTTTTCCGCTGCTTCTTTGCAAAAATGTACACCGCAGGGCGGCTCGTTGTGGTGGCTGTGGCATAGCCAAACCTTTAAACCGTACTTCTCGGATAGCTTTCTGTTTGCTGTCCCTCCAAAGATGTGGTGCATTTCAAGCCCTGTGTCTGGCAGGGACATTTCTGTCCCTACCAGTTCTCGGCAAATGTAGCACTCTTTTGCATTCTGTAAGATGCTTTTCATTCTTTACTCCAAACTTGCTAGTATATACAGCTTTGTGTAATCCATCGTGACTTTCTTCACCTTGCCGTGCTTCCATGTTTCCAGACGCACCACACTTGGATATTTCGCCGTTACCACGTAGATTCTGCTTCTAAACTCGTAACTTACAACGCTTCCTGCAATGCAAATCGGTTTCTTCTTCGTGATCTTCAACATACTTCCCACTTTCAGGCTGTCCTTAAATACCTTAATTTCTTCTGGTCTGATTGGGAATCTTTCAGCCTGATAATCAATGTAGCTTGCTGCTCCTCTCATTTCTGTCTCCTTCTAAAATCTGCACATGCAATAGCTCCTGCTACAGCAAATACACCTGCTGCAACCAAAGTTAAGGCATCTCCTGTAGCAATTCCGCAAACAACTAAATATGCTGCAACCAAATAGTTAATCATTTAATCCTCCTTATTCAACTTATTTTTTTTGATAAATTTGTTTAAAAAGATGTTCTAAAACTGGGACTACAATTGAGTTCCCTGCCATCTTATATAGTTGTGTCTTTGAGATGCCATTTTTCACAAGTAACTCATAATCTGAGTCAGAAAAGCCCATCAATCGAAAATATTCTTTTGGTGTAAGTTTGCGGTATTTTTTATTTGCGTCATATACTTTCACTTCTCGTCCCCCCCTGACACAGTATTAAGTGTCGGTGCTAACCCATCTGGCAAATAGACTCTATTTGATTGGTCGTTCCCATAGTAATTTAAATCAGCTATTTGAATCATCTTCATACGCTCACCACCTTTGGGTCGCACTTGTCTCTCGATAGTAGAGTTGTGCAAATACCCCCCCTGTTTACCATTTGCCCCGAATGCTTAACATTATGTTCTATAACTTTCTGAGTTTTTTGAGGGGACAAATAAAATTCTTCCGGGACTTCTGTATCCAGAAAATCTCCCATGCACTTCTCAAGCGAAATCGCATCTGGGAATTGAAAAGTCTGTTCATCTACATCCTTTCGAATTGAAACAATAAAAATTCTTTCTCGATTCTGCGGCATCCCGTAATCTGATGCATTTAAAATTTTCCAGTAACTGTTATAGCCTGCGTTATCCAAGCTCTGTAACACTGCGGTGAAATTAGTTTCCATGTTTTTGCTAGTGAGATTTTTTACGTTCTCGGCAATGGCGATTCTCGGCTTGCAATGTTCTATTATGCGCAATGCATCAAAGAATAGTCCACTTCTGGTTTTTGTGCCTTTCTCATCTAAGAACCCTTTTCTATTCCCTGCAATCGAGATATCCTGGCACGGGAAGCCATACGTTATGAGATCAATATTTTCTGGCAATTTGCTTTCATCAATCTTTGTGATATCTCCAAGATTCGAACTCTCTGGGATATTATGTAACAACGAATAAGCTTTACTTGCAAATTTATCAACTTCGCAGTATGCAATTAACTCATATGGCACACCAAGATTTTTTAAAGCTTTTTCAAATGCTCCGATGCCTGAAAATAAGCTAAGATACTTTATCATCATTTTGCAATCCTTTCTCGGATTCGGTTCGCAGCAGTCTCCGCATACCCTTCTGTTCTCTGATCCGTTCCGATATACCTCATACCGTTCTGTATTGCCTCGATCTGCAATCTCTCCTCGGTATACGTTGGTATCTGGTAATAACCCACTCTCAATTGCTCTGGCAGCTGCAAATTCTCTCGCGCCTGCTTTACATATCTGCTATGTACCTCTCTAAAGGCGATTCTATCGCCCTCCAAGTTTTGACTATGACAGAGATTTTTCCATCCGAGGCACTTTACAACCTCTTTTGTGATTGGGCTTAGACTCGCTATAGCCTCATCCTCTCGCATATATCCGTACTTATGCATAGCTGTCAACCACTCAGCCCAACCCTGCTCCCAGTCTGGGAGACTCGCTGCATTATCCTCTGCACACCGCTTGCGGATATCTGCAATTGTAGGTGGGAAGTGTTCTTCCATGATGTATCGTGCAGCTGCGTTCTGCACCTTCTGCATCGGGATATCTTGCAGCATCTTATACCACAGCTCAACCGCTGCATCAGAATCCAAAAAACCCTTTGTCGGATACGCTGTTTTCAGAATCGTTGTTATCGTCAACCACGCTTTCTTCTCCGGTGTTAAGCCCGTTTTTGATTGCCCAAGACTTGATTCCATCATATCTGTCATCACCTTTCTTTTTCTGTTCTCTCGTCACTCGGTTGCTGTAATTTCCATCCAAAACCTTCACGAAATTGTTAGGTTTCACAAACCAATCAAAAGTGATCACCCATCCTTTGTCGTTCATGCCCTGTAAAAAGTTACTCGCCTTGATATTTTCGATAGCTTCTAACACCTTATCTTTTCCGTGTTCTCGGATTCTTGCTGATAAGGCTTTGTATCTGGTACTGGATGCACTCATCTTGCTTACTGGCTTGATTCCCAAGCCCTGCAAGTCATTCCAAGCCTCTGCTACCTCTTTTACATCAAGTGAGACGCTTTGCGTCTGACAAACTATTTCGTCAGAAATAGTTCCTTCTGTCTTTGCCTCTCCTCTATCCTCTGTATTTTTCTCTTTACTCTTCTCTGTATCTGTCTCTGTATCTGTCTCTTTCTCTATCTCTTTCTCTGTGTTACAGCTTGTTACAGCCACGTTACACTCCGTTACATCCGCGTTACATTGTAACGCTTTTCTGCTTCTGTAAGCTCTTACACGTGCTGCACTGGGGTCTTCTGAGCCTGTCAGATTCGTGCATTCTGGCAAAATATACTCATTATCTGCACATTCCTGCATCAATCCTTGTGCAATTAGGAACTGGATTGTTATTTTTACGTTGTCTGGCTCTTCGTCCAGATCAAGTGCAAGCTCATCACAGAAATCATCTTCCACTCCCTCAAAGAAAAGCTTCCCTTCCTGCTTGAGTGCCAGTAAAAGCATTTTAAGATAGATTACTGTGTAGGTATCTCCTCCTGCAATTCTTCTCAGCTTTTTAATGGCTTTCTGTCTGAAAAAATCTTCTGGCAATTTCAGCCAATAATATCTTTTTGCCATCCGTTTATTCCTCCTCTGCCTGCATCACCTGCAAGCCACAGCAAGGGCAGGTTACGGTATTGTATTTAGTATTCTTCGCAAAAGTCGTTTTGTACTCACTCGGTTCTGCATCAAAAATGCTTTCGCAATACTGGCATGTAAAACGCTTCGTCTTTAACTTACGGTTGCCATACTTAATAATCTTCATTCTTTACTCCTTTCTTACCCCCTCTGCAATGCCTTTTAGCTGCTTCAAAAGGCATTGCAGAGGGCTTTAAACGCTATCAATAATCTTTCATGTTGTTGCTACCCTTCCAGATAGCAAGCATCCGATCCAATTCTTCTGGTGTTATAGTCTCTATGCCTAGCCCCTCAGCCTCGGTTATCGTGCCATTGATCAAATCTGACATTTCGTGTGTGTTGTAGGTGGATGAGCCAAAGTAACAACGTACTGTGCAGCTTTCTTCCCCTTCCTGCAAAACTTCGATATATCGGAATTTTTCTTTAAGCATCTCAAGGGCTTGTGTCTTTACCTGCAAGTCTGCAAATACTCCGTACTTAGAGAGCTGCAAGAGGTAGATTGTCCACTTGTCAGAGTTTAACCGCTTTGCAATCCTATCACACAGCACCCAAAAGTAAGCGTTTGCATCGAGGCTGCGCTTCGCCTTGTGCGGCTTAGCAGTGATTATAAGCTCCTGCGCATCCTTAATAGCTTCAATCTCTCGCAATGCCTTTTCCTTATCGGTTATGAGGAAGGTGACTCTCAAGCCACCCTCCATTGTGAGAGATACTGCATCAAACCTTCCTGATACTTCCATGCGTGCCTCCTAATCAATTAAACGGCAACCCTTCATCCTCTACGCCATCAGGAATATTCATCCATCCGCCCTTATGCTGACTTGGCGGTGTGTTCTTCTGTGCCTCTGCCATAGCAGGATGAGGTACGTATGACTCGCCCTCGCTTCTCTTCTCGCAAAACTCCTGCGATTCAATCACCACATCAGTGGTGTACACCTTCTGCCCCTCTCTGTTGGTGTAGCTGCCTGTCTGCAAGTGTCCTGTTACAAGCATCTTCATTCCTTGATGCATATACTTCTCGCAAAACTCTGCTGACTTGTCAAAAGCTACACAGTTAATAAAATCTGCTGTCTGATCTCCCTGCTTTGTCTGGCTTGACACTCTGCGGTCTACTGCCAGTGTATATCTGGCGATTGCAAGGGGCTGTGCGCCCTGCGTGTATCTCACTTCTGGATCACGGGTAAGTCTACCCATCAAAATAACTTTATTCATCTCCTGCTCCTCCAAATCCGTCTCCTACGGTAAAAAACACTGCGCTATCTGCGCTATTCTCGGTTTCAACTTCCTCAGTGATACTTTCCTCGCCCTTAGGACGTTTTCCCATTCTGTACTCGTACAGAGGGCATTCTGTGCAGGTGCAAAGGCGAATCTCGACAAACTGCCCTGCTGTGCAATCCATGCACTTAGCGCGGATTGCTTTCAATGGTGTCAACTTTGCCATTACTTTTCCTCCTTTGTTTTTGAAGCTTTCAATCTAGCCTTGCAATTGTAAAACTGATTCAGAGACATTTCTTTCAGGTTTGCGATATGGTATGCTTCACAAATCTGCGACTCTGTGACTCCAGTTCTTGCAAGCTCTGCCTTGATAATGTTGATTTCTGTTTCTTCAACAAGAATTGGTGTTGGTCGGCTCATTCCTGTTTTTGTCGCTTGCTGGGCGACATCTTGAATCGCAATGGCTCCCATCCTGTAAACTTCTATGCCCTTATCGTTGGCAATACTTAATGCAGTGATTTTACCGCATACAACCTGCATAGTCTTTACACGGAATCGCTCGTAGCAGGTATACTTATCGCCTGCAACTGGCTTAATCTCGCATCTATCGGCAGGAATCCAAATAAACGGTGCTGTATACAGCTCTCTTCCAATGCCCCAACAGAAACAAGCTCTTTTAAAAGCGTCCGAAGCTTGTCCCTTTTCCTTCTCGGTGTAGCTCTCTACACCTACATCCTGTTTCCAAATCCATTCGCGCTCCTGCGAATCTTCATGTAATGTGCGGATTCCAACACTGCAAAAGAGGTTGCCGCCAATTACTTCATACTTTTTCTGCCAATTATCCGTTCCAACTGTCTCATCAAGAATATTCTGATCTACTCTTGCATCTTTATACAGCAGGAGTGATACACCATTTTTCTTTACGGTTGCAATGCGCACTTCCACATCATCCGCTGTTAATGCTCTGAATTTCATCTACTCCATTTTCCTTTCTTTCTCTTCCCCTGCTTTCGCTGCTCCGTGAGGTGTTTCAGCAGGTTAGCATTTGCCATCCGTTAAGCTTGCACAATACTTTAATCATGGCATTAGCTACATCTACTACAACTTTTACAATTTCTGGCATTGCTTTCTCAAGGAAATACTGCGTTGGGTTCATGCCGTGAAGCTTCTTGAACTGCTTCTTTCTCTGCCGCTTATTCATTACTTATAGTTCTCCTTTTTAATTCTTCAAAAGTAAAATATAAAATTCCATCAATTCTTTTATTTACAGGAATCTTTTTCTCTGTTACTCCTATTAAAATAGGATTTTCAAACCTTGAACCATATGAAATGAGCTGAGAATTAGGGCTTTTTGCTCCTGCTTTTAATTCTATTATTACGCTCCTGCCTTCATACAATGCATATATATCAATTCTGCCTATTCCTTCTAGCACTTTTTCACATTCGATGAATGTATATTTGGGAAAAAATAGGTTGAAGTTCTCTATAATTTGCATCTGCATAGACTTTTCTATAAATGTTCTTGCATCTCTTCTATGAAAACATACAATTTCTAAATCAATTGAATCTTTCAAATATGTGATTGCATTAGGATTAAATTTAAGTTTAAACACATCAGCTACCTTTTTTAATAATTCTAAGTCCTCAATGCTTTTTTGCCGACACGCGCAAAGATTCAATTTTTACAAAGAAGTCTTGAAAGTCATCAAAATTATTTAAAAAATCAATTAAAATTTTATATTCCATTCGTTTTCCTTTCTCACTTGATTTGGATATTATTTGTGGTAACGAGTGTTGCACCATCAATGGAAGTACCTGCCTTTAATGCCTTTTTGATTGCCGCCTTATTAGGCTCTGGCTCTTTATAGGTAAGGTACTCATCAGGCAGGAATGCCCCTGCAGTGATCTGGACGTTTTCTGACTTTCTCCAACTAATTGCAACCTTGCTTGTCTTGATCTTCTCGCCCCCTGCGGAATCCATAGACGCTGTAATGTACTTTTTAATACCCTCTGCCTTTTTTCTGCTGCTGCCTGACGTGCTGCAAGGCGCATCTTTTCAGCTTTCAAAGCTTCTGCCTCTGCCGAAAGATTCTTGTAAAACAATGCCAGATTCTCAAGCTTCTCCTCTCGCTGCATTCCAAGCTGTTCAAGCTCCTGCAATGCTTCTTCGTTTATGATCTCTCCTGTGTCTGGGTCTACTGCTGCGCCCCATGTCTGCTCAATCTGTGAATTGATTTCATACAGTGAAAATGCCATTATTCTTCTACCTCGCTTCCCTCTCCTGCCTCTGCTTCTGCTTTCTCTTCTGCCTCTGCTTCTGCTTCTGCTTTCTCTTCTGCCTTTCTTGCTGCCTCTGACATCAAGCTGTAAAGATGATTTGCATCATGCAAATATGCTTCTGCCTGCTCGTAATCTGAATGAGCCATTGCAAAGCTAGCAGCATCAGTAAGATATCCGCGAAGCTTTGTAATTAACTTTGGGTCTGCGATATCAAGGCTAAAATGCATCTTGCCATCTATTCCTTCAAAAACATATCCTGTAACACTGCTCATTTTTTTATCCTCCTTATTTTGAGCCAAAGTATAATGCTATTGCCATGCCGCCAAAGATAACACATCCAAGAATCAGGTCTGAGATACATTTAGCGATTGCATCAAGAATTTTTTCACGCTTCGCTTCCTTCTCAAGTCGCGCTTTGAATCCTCTTGAAATCTGGCACTGTAATGCTCTCTCTGCATTACTTACAAGCTTTTCTGCTTCTAGTGTGGGTTGCCAAATCACCTTCATTTTGCTTCCCTCTTTGTCTGACGCATTACCTCAAGTCTTGCCGCATCTGCCATGCCTGAGGTATAGCCAAGCAAGAATGTTCTATAGCTGCTCGGCAGGGTTGCCGCCTCGGTGATGATAAGTGGCAATGCCTCACGCTGCTTGTCGCTAAAGTACTCTTTAATCTCGTTTAACATCATTTTTTCCTCCTTTAAAATAATCTCTGCTGTGCGTTGGCTGCCGTGATCTGCTCCTCAAGTACTGTCGGGAGCTGATAGCAGTCGATAAAATCGTGCACATCTGCGATATACTTACGCTTGATACTCTTGTAGGTACTCACGCAGCCATACTCTCTTTTCAACTGGCTGTAAATGTCCTTATACACTTGGCTTCTGATGCTACCGTCTGCGTATGCTTCGCTGTCCTTACCGCCCAGGCACTGTACACCCTTACGCTTTACATGCTGCTGTACTTCATCAATCTCACATCCATACAGCGGCATATCTGTTTTCAACTTTGTTACCTCTGCCCCAAGAGTGCCAACCTGCTGTGCAAGCTCTACACACCCCTTCGCAATTAGCTGTATCTGTTCTGTTGTAGTAAGCGGTGGGACTTGCTGATAGCTGCCAGTCTTACGGATTGACGGAAGTACCTCGGATGTTACCCAGTCGGTAAAGCGTTCTGCGTTCTCCTTGCGGCTCTGGAAAACCGTCTTGTAAAAATTCGATTCATTCACAAAAAGAAGCTCTTGTGTTCCTCCTGCCGTAAGGGTGTGAATAGTATGCACACCCTTTGCGTTTAAACGCTCTTTAACTTTTGTAGGCTGTGCAATATCTAAGGCTCTGCATACATCGGCAAGGCAAAACCACGGTTCACCGTCAACTACTTCTGTTCTGATATCTCCAAATTCTGGATTGCTAAAAATCTTCATTGCGTTTGATTCCATTGTTTCTTCCTCCTTGATTTCTTCATGCTCTTCTAGTTCCTGCTTTACTTCTTCCATCAAAATAGGTTCTTTGGCGATATATCTATTAGCTTTGGCAAGTGGAATCTCTTCTACTGGTTTTTCTTCTGTCTGCGGCTTTTCAGGCTCTTTTTTCTGCTTTGTAGCGTTATGCAACCAGTTTGAGAAATCTGATATAGTATCTGGAGATAGCTTGCTACGCTGACACAAATTGCGTACTCCTGCAATGCTTATAACATTGATGCAGCGTGTGCCTCTCATTGACTCGCTGACAATCTGTTTCAAGTTTTCTTCTCCTGCATAGCGGTTAGTATATACGCTTCCATACCGCTTAAAGCCTAAAGCCTTGCAGATATCTGTTGAATAGAAATACATATTCTTGTCAATCAATGTTGCTCTGATTTTCCCAAAAATCGGGTGATGGAAAACTTTAAAATCTCCTGCAGCGTTTTCATAGTCCTGCTGTTCATCTTTAAAAAGCGGTAGATAACGCGTTCCATTAAACGATTCTTCTAAAATTTCAACATAGAAGGTAATTCTCTCTGCTATTTCCCTAAGTAAGTTGCTAGTCTTTGCCTGTGCTTTCTCACACAAATTCATTACTCCGTCAAAATCAATCAGATTTGCTTTCTTCAAGCCATTCTTAATCTGCTTGATATGCTCTTTCCCTGCATATCTCTGCGTATATGTACCTGTCCATGTGCCTTTTCCAAGGATTCTGCAAACGTCAGCGGCATAGAAATATGTTTTAGACGTTATCAGTTCAACTCTGATTCTTCCAAACTCTTCGTTTGTGTACTCTAACATGTGTGCTCCTTTCTTGTGCATTCCAATAGTTACAAGGTTCGCGCAAACCTGATCACTCCGCGCAGGAGTCGAACCTGCATTACCCATCGGGTAATCCGTGCGGAGCTGTAATTTAATTAAATTTCACAGCCATTAAACATTTCAAGAGCTGCTTCGAATTGGTCTTTTTGTAATTCTCCATTATCATAAATTTTAAAATTTCCGATAGTGATAGACTCTATGCCACTAATATAAGGTTGTCCGTTACAATCAATGTTAGTGCTAGTAAAAACACGTGCATCAATCAACGTGTATATGTTGATTAAGTTGGTGTAGGCAAGAAGATTGCCTAATTTCAACGCTTCTTTAATCGTTGGTGGGAAATTATTTTTTTCCGCTTCAATCAGCACTACTTCTGCAATTTCGTGTAAAATGTTAGTTACTTTCATTTCTTTTTACCTCCAACCTTGTATTTCATCAGTAGATACTTATAGCCATCAATGATTCTCTGGATATCTTCGCTATTTCTTTCCTGTCCTCTAGCTGCCTTTTCTTTCATCCACTCTGGCTCTACACCACAATATGTAACTTCCGACACTAGATCACAATCGTCTGGTGGCATGAAATACTGCACAAATGTCTTGCACCTGCAGTAACCTTCAAGGCACAACGTTAATCTGGTAATTTTGTCCATGATCTCAGTGAAATCATACGGAACATGCTTTCTTGGCTTGTATAATCTGATGATCTTACCGTCTGTAAGCTCTACAATGTAGCCACATCTTCTTTTTGAAAACTCCTGCATTTCTCTGTTACACGGATATACCTCGGTCTTAATGATCTGCATGTACTTCTTTTTCAGCTCCTTCTGTGTCATTGCGCTTCTAAAACCTCCCCATTTCTGATTGTGTACCATGTATTTTCTTTGATGGTTTCGCCATCAACTCTAACCATCTTTGCGCCCTTGAAAGTCCATGAATCAATTCCTGCATCTGCTTTTTCGCAATCGTCATCATCTGCATTACCGTTGTATTCCCAGTCAGCGAAAACCAAGTGAGAGCCGATCACTCCCTTAGCTTTGGAATAAGCTCCCCATGCAATGGCAACTGCCGTTGCATTGTCGGCACTTGATGCTCCTTTGTAGCCTGTGGCACTTGATGCTCCGCAGTCGCCTGTGGCACTTGATGCTCCTTTGT
>ERZ1034949.419-NODE-419-length-28550-cov-12.846219_pt1 | contig 28550 bp, 43 predicted proteins | sample MGYA00520590_ERZ1034949 | MGnify/ENA primary metagenome ERZ1034949 (study PRJEB33766, sample SAMN09781752) | gut metagenome | biome: gut microbiome | host: Homo sapiens | place: Madagascar | study: EMG produced TPA metagenomics assembly of the PRJNA485056 data...
TAAGTTATATTTCATTTATTATGTACTGTAAGGAGTTTTTTAAAAAATAATTATGAATCATTTAATTATGTGTGCATTTATAACCATGGTGGTAGCCCAGGGATTAAAAATACCTTTTTATTATCTTAAAACGAAAAAGTTAGATTGGAAGATTGCCTTTTCTACAGGAGCATTACCTTCTAGTCACTCTGCTGTAGTGGTTAGTGCAATGGTACTTAGTGCTTGGGGATATGGCATTGAGTCACCAATTTTTGCTATTATTTTTATTTTTGGAATGATTGTTATCCACGATGCAATTAAAGTCCGTGGTGAGAGTGGTAAACAAGCAATGGCAATTAATATCTTAGCCAGTGAGTTAGATGATATTTGTCGAAGATTTTTAATTAGTGATCCACAAGCAAGAGATATTAAATTAAAAGAATTGATTGGTCATAGTTATTTTGAAGCTTTAGCAGGAATAGCTGTTGGAATCATTGTTAGTGTAAGTTATGCACTAATTGTCTGGCCAGGTATTAGTTAATAATTTTTGTTATAATTTAAATAAGGAGATTGATGAAGAAAAACAACAACAATACAAACAAGAAAAATAAGAATTTAATTAATGAACAAATTCGTGCAAAACAAGTACGACTAATAGATCAAGATGGAGAACAAGTTGGAATTGTTGATATTAAAGAAGCATTAATACAAGCACAGAGTGCTGATTTAGACTTGGTACAAATTAGTGATAAAGGTGATACACCAGTTTGTAAAATTATGAACTATGGTAAATTTGTTTATGAGCAACAAAAGAAACAAAAAGAAAACCGTGCTAATCAAAAACAAATTGTGGTAAAAGAAGTTCGTGTATCACCAACAATCGATATTGGTGATTATACAACAAAACTTAATCAAGCGCGTAAGTTTTTAGATAAAGGAAACAAAGTCCAATTTTCTTTACGTTTTAGAGGGCGGATGATTACGCATAGTGAAATTGGGAAACAAACATTAGATCGCATTATTGAAGATTTAGGTGACAGTGTAATTGTCGAACAACCACCAAAATTAGAAGGACGCCGTATGTTTTTAGTGGTTAGTCCGAATACGAAAAAAGCATAATTATGAAAAGTTTATTAAAAAATAGTGGAATCTTAATGATAGGGGAATTATTTACAAAAGTGTTATCAGTTTTGTATTTAATTCCTTTAATTCGTATCAATGAAAATATTGGGATTCTAAATGCAACAGTGAATATTCCATTTGGATTATTTGTTGTCTTTGGAACGCTAGGGATTAATATATTACTTACTAGTGAAATAGCTAAACGTCGTGATCAACCAAGTAAACTACGAAGTTGTTTACTTGGAGCACTAATGTTATTAGTGATTCTAAGTGTTAGTAGCGGATTAATATTATTAATCTTTGCTAAACCGATTGTTAGTGCGATGATTAGTGATCCAACTTATCTTGAACCAATTGTTTTAGCGACACGAATCTTATCTATTGGTGTTTTATTATTTAGTATTACTGCCTATCTTCGTACTATTATTACAGCTTATGGTTACTTCCAATTAGTATCAGCTTCATATATTATTGAACAAATCTTAAAAGTTGGTTTAATTTTATTAGGGAGTTTTTATTTTGTTTATTATAAACAAATGGATGTAGGGATTTATGCGATTATATTAAGTATTAGTATTGTTGTTTCAATGATTTTTACTTTAGGTTTATATTTATATAAATTGGCTAAAGAAAAATTACTTTATATTTTTAAAGAAGGAGAAGTTAGTATCCATTGGCCATTTCTAAAAACTATGTTATGGGGTGGAGTAGTAATTCTAGCTGCTAGTATTTATGCTAGTTTCTTTGAAATGATTGATATTTCAATGATGCAACACTTCTTGCAATTTCAAGTTAGTCCTGAGCAAAACGATTTAATTCGTGGAATTTATTTTACTTCTTCTTGGAAAATTGTTTTTATTCCCATCTCAATAGCTGGTGGTATCATTACAGTAATGATGACGAAAATTGGAGGTAATCAAAATGACAAACGTCATTTTGATACTGTCTTTAATTTCTCATTGTTATTTGGATTAATTTCTATGGTACTATTATTTGGAGTAGGAGAACGTGCTTTTGATTTTTTATATAATCAACATTCATTAGCAATTATTTTATTCCAATCTTTGTTAGTGCCAGCATATATTGTTAGAAATATTTTAGGGACATATGTTGTTAGTGCTGATGGAAAGAAAAGTAGTATCATTATTAGTTTGATCATCATGGTGATTATTAAGATTATCTTTAACTTTATTTTTATGATTTTCTTTAATTTCTATGGAGTAGTATTTAGTTCATTATTAGCAATTATCGTATCAATCATTTATTTAGCTAAAGTCAATCAAGATATTTTTATAGTAGATCATAGTAGTAATCGTTTAAAATTAGCCATGATTATTGTCAGTATTATTGCTTGTGTTATTGTTGGATTATTAAATTTATTATTAACAGATAGTTTTGTTAATATGTTGATTTTATTTGTGATTGATATTATTATCTGTGGAATCTTATATTTACCACTCTTTAAAAAGATGGTAGAAATAAGTAGAAAGTAGGAGTATGAAACAACGTGGATTTGAAGTTGTAACTGGCTTTGATAAAGCTATTCTTCCTGTAAGAGGAACTAGTGGTAGTGCTGGTTATGATTTTTGTAGTTATGAAGAAGTAACCATTGAACCTAATCAAACTGTCATGATTAAAACTGGGATTAAAGCATATATGTTAGAAGATGAAGTGTTACAAATTTATCCTCGTTCTAGTTTAGGGGTAAAAAAACACCTACGTTTAGCTAATAGTGTCGGAATTATTGATAGTGATTATTATAATAATGAAAATAATGAAGGTCATATAATGATTCCATTATTTAATTTTGGTGATGAACCAATTACTATCAGTCAAGGTGAGCGAGTAGCTCAAGGAATATTTAGTAAATACTTAATTACTGATACGGATCAAGTGAGTGCTAAACGTAGTGGTGGATTTGGTTCAACAAATGAGTCAAACTAATCGCAAAATTATTCATGTCGATATGGATTATTTTTATGCACAAGTCGAAATTAGAGATAATCCAATTTTAAAAGATAAATATGTAGTAGTTGCTCATGATTCAGAACGCTCGGTCATTTCAACTTGTAGTTATAATGCCCGAGCTTTAGGTATTAAATCAGGAATGAGTGTTAGTGAAGCTAAAAAAATAAGTGATCAATTATTTTTTGTAGAACCACATATGGATAAATATAAAAAAGTTCATAAACAAATTATGGAAATTTTATATCGTTATAGTGACATTATCGAACCGATGAGTTTAGATGAAGCTTATTTAGATGTTACTTATAACAAATTAGGAATTAGAAGTGCTACAAGAGTGGCGAAAGAAATTCAATTCTATATTTATAAAGAACTACAATTGACTTGTTCAATAGGGGTAAGCTATAATAAGTTTTTAGCCAAGATTGGTAGTGATTTAAATAAACCACATGGTATTAGTGTAATAAAACCGCTTGATAGTTTAAAGTTAGTTAAGAATTTACCAATTGAAAAGTTTATGGGGGTTGGGCGTAAAAATAAAACATTGTGTTATCAACATGGAATATATAAAGGAAAAGATTTACTTAATTTTTCCTTAGCTCAACTACAATTAATTTTTGGACAAAAGTTTGGGGAAAAATTATATTATTATGCCCGTGGTATTGATGAGAGTCGGGTAAAAAGTCATCGCGAAATGCAAAGTGTTAGTTGTGAACATACACTAGAAACTGATCTTCGAGCATTAACTGACATAGAACAACGTCTATATCAGCTAAGCGAAGAAGTAGCTGCAAGATTAGTTAATAAACAAGTGTGTGGGAAAACAATTACTTTAAAATGAAAATTAAATAAGTTTGATACAATTACTAAAAGTCATACATTAAAATATTATATAGTTAATGCTAATGATATCTATCCAATAGTTATTAAGTTATTAAAAAAAGTTAATTTATTAAATTATTATGTGCGTTTAATTGGGATTAGTATTTCTAATCTTGAACCAATTAAACGCTTAGAAACACAAATTAAATATCGGCAAATTTATTTACCGATATTAGGAGTAGATGATGAAGAGTTTTGATTTAGCTAGTACAACTGGTGTTGATCAAGAAGTATTAGACACGTATGTTAAAGCAGTAATGGAATTTAATACCCATCCTGATAGTGATCCGGCTTTAATTAAATTGCGTCAAGATGTAAAACATAAAATTAAACAACTACTTAATGTAGAACATGATTTATGTTTTACATCAGGAGGAACTGAAGCTAATAATTTAGCTATTATTGGTTATGCTAAACAATTAAATAGTACTAAACATTTTATTACATCTAGTTATGAACATCCTAGTGTTTTAAATAGCTTTAAATGTTTAGAAACACTAGGTCACAAGGTTAGTTACATTACTCCTAATAAGGAAGGTGTAATTACAGCTGAGATGGTAAAAGAATATTTACAAGATGATACAGTCTTAGTTAGTATTATGAGTGTAAATAATGAAATCGGTAGTATTAATGATTTAGTTAGTATTAGTCAAGTCGTAAAAACACACAATCCCCATACATTAATGATGAGCGATTGTGTGCAAGGAATTACCCATATTGACATAAGTGTTTTAAACCACTTAGATTTATGGACAATCTCTGCCCATAAACTACATGGTTTAAAAGGATGTGGATTATTAGGATTTAAACCTAATGTAGTATTACATCCGATTTTGTGTGGTGGACATAATGAAAACGGCCTTCGTCCAGGTACCCAAGACTTAGCTCGAGAAATTGCATTTTTAAAAGCAATTGAAAAATATGTAGTTAATAGACAAGCAAATTTATTAGCTTATTTAGTTGAACAATTACAATTAATTCCAGGAATTAATATTAATTGTCCATCAACCACTCATATTATTAATATTAGTGTTGATAGTCCAATGCTTGCTGAAAGTATTAAGTCCTATTTATATGACCAGGGTTATATGACATCAACTAAATCAGCTTGTGCGTCAATGACAGATTCTCGTTCATTAACGCTTCAAGCTTTAGGTTTAGCTAATGAAGCAATTGATCATAGTATTCGTATTAGTATCGATAGCTTAACTACTAAAGAGAGTATTGATGACTTTATTAAAGTCTTAAAAAATGTGATTAAATAATTAACCAGGGAAAAAACAAACTCCAATTTTTAATAATTGGAGTTTATTTTTATATTATAAAGCGAAGCTGTTAGGGACTTTAGTAAATGGATTTTGTTTATTGATGTGATCATAAAACAAAATTCCATTTAAATGATCAATTTCATGTTGAATAGCAATGGCTTCAAAGTCATATGCTTCATGGATATGTTCTTGACCATCTAAATCATAGTATTTAACTTTAATATATGCAGGTCTTGGCACATATCCTTCATGTTTTTCTTTAATTGAAAGACATGCTTCACCTTGTTCTAAATAGACTTTTTCTTCACTATAGGCCATAATTCTGGGATTTAACATTGTTAAATCAATGGTTTTCTCATTTCCCTCTTCATCCTCACCTGTGATGTAGACACAACACAGTTGCGCATTAAGATTAATTTGGGGAGCTGCTAAACCGACAGCGGGTGTTAAATCATATTTTTCACATAATTCTTCATCCAAACTGTTAATGATATGCTGGCGCATTTCTTTAGCAGTTGCTTTTAATTCCTCACTAATTGGGAATGTTATTTTATCGCATTTTGTTCGTAATATAGGATTGGGATCTATTACTATATCTTTTCCTGTTATCATATTTTACCTCTATTTTTATTATACTATATTTTTAAGATAAAAAATGATAAATTTATGGCGTTAAAAGCCTTAAAAATAAAGCTTTTAACAATAAAAGTGTTAAAAATGACAAAAAAGTGATATTTTTGTTGACAAAAGCCCATAAATAAGGTATAATCAAATTGGTGTTTTATCTGAATGTGAGTTAACAAATTAACACACCCGACACCATGTAATGAAAGGAGTATGATGAGTAAAACTGTAAAAATCAAACTTAAAGGATATGATCATAAATTAGTTGATAGTTCAGTTGAGCAAATTGTTTCTCAAGTACAAAATGCTGGAGGAAAAGTTAGTGGACCAATTCCATTGCCAACTGATAAAAACATTTATACAATTATCCGTGCAGTGCACAAAGACAAAAAAAGTCGTGAACAATTTGAAATTAGAACGCACAAACGTTTAATTCAAATTGATAACATGAACAGCGATATTGAAGACGTGTTAAGTCGTATCAGTATTCCAGCTGGTGTGTTAGTCGACATTAAAATGTAGTTTAATTACAACATTATGACACAAAGAAAAAAGAGAGGTGTTCGATGATGAAAGGATTAGTAGGAAGAAAATTAGGAATGTCTCAAATGTTTGCTACTGATGGAACTATTATCCCAGTAACAATGATTGAGATCGAACCAAATGTAATTACACAAATTAAAACAACAGAAACTGATGGTTATAATGCCATTCAAATTGGTGTTGAGGATAAAAAACAAAAACATACTACGCAACCAGAGATGGGACATGTGAAAAAAGCAGGACTAGAAACTGGTAAACGTGTGTATAAAGAGTTTACTGTTGGTGAAGATGAAGTGAGTAATTATACACTTGGACAAGAATTAACAGTAGATATCTTTAGTGATGGAGAAATCGTTGACGTACAAGGAACTAGTAAAGGTAAAGGGTTCCAAGGGTCAATTAAACGTCACAACCAATCACGTGGACCAATGAGTCACGGTTCTCGTTACCACCGTCGTCCAGGGTCAATGGGTGCGGTTGCGCCACAAGTGTTTAAAGGTAAAAACTTACCAGGACACATGGGGAGCAAAACAGTAACTACACAAAACTTAGAGATCGTTAAAGTAGATACTAAACGTAATGTATTAATTATTAAAGGTAATGTACCTGGTGCCAAAAAATCGTTTGTTACTATTAAAGCGGCTGTTAAAGATAACGGTAGAGCACAAAATAAAGAATTAATTTCATATGTAGAAGAAACTACTACAAGTGAAGAATAATAAGGAGGAAAGATGGCAAAAATTGATGTATTAGATATTAATGGTAAAAAAGTAGATAGCATTACATTAAACGATGACGTATTTGCAATTACACCAAATGAACAAGCATTATTTGATGCAGTAATGTTACAACGTGCCAATGTCCGCCAAGGAACTCATAGTGTTAAAAACCGTAGTGCCGTTAGCGGTGGGGGACGTAAACCATGGCGTCAAAAAGGTACAGGGCGTGCGCGTCAAGGTACAATTAGAGCACCACAATGGCGTGGTGGAGGAGTTGTATTTGGGCCAACTCCAAGAAAATATACATTAAAAATGAATAAAAAAGTACGTCGTTTAGCACTTAAGAGTGCACTTAGTACAAAATTAATTAATGGTGATATTATCGTAATCGATAACTTAAACTTAACTACACCAAAAACAAAAGACTTCGTACAAGTTGTTAATAACTTAAACATTGATCGTAAAGGATTATTTGTAACTGCAAATATTGATGAGAATGTTTACTTAGCAACTCGTAACATTAACAACATTTTAGTACAAGAGCCAAGCGAAATTAATGTCCTTGATTTACTAAATGTTAATAAAGTAGTGTTAACAGTGGAAGCTGTAAATAAAATTGAGGAGGTTTTAGGATAATGAGAGATATATATAGTGTTATCAAAAGACCGATCATCACAGAAAAAACTATGTTAGAATTAGAAGATCGTGTTTACTATTTTGAAGTAAGCAAAGAAGCTGATAAAACAATTATTAAAAAAGCTGTAGAAAAATTGTTTGATGTTAAAGTAGATACTGTTAACATTGTTAACCAAAAACCTCGTCCACGTCGTGTTGGTCGTTACAGTGGTTATAAAAAAGGTTTCAAAAAAGCGCGTATCAAACTAACAGCTGACAGTAATGATATTGAAGCAATTAATTTTGATGAATAAGAATATTAATTAGGAGGAAAAGTTATGGCAGTAAAAGTATATAAACCAACGACAAATGGTCGTCGTAACATGTCAGTTTTAGATTATAAATCTGAAATTACAACTGATAAACCTTGTAAATCGTTAACAGTTAGTTTGAAAAAACACGCTGGACGTAACAACCAAGGGAAAATTACTGTACGTCACCGTGGTGGTGGGGTAAAACGTAAATACCGTATTATCGACTTTAAACGTAATAAAGATGATATTATCGGACGTATTGCAAGTATTGAATACGATCCAAACCGTAGTGCAAACATTGCACTAGTTAATTACGCTGATGGAGAAAGACGTTATATCTTAGCAGCTAAAGGAATGAAAGTTGGAGATGTAATTGAATCAGGTAATAAAAAAGATATTAAAGTGGGTAATGCGATGCCACTTGGAGACATTCCAATGGGGACGTTGATTCACAATATCGAATTAAAACCAGGAAAAGGTGGGCAATTAGTACGTAGTGCCGGAAGTAGTGCCCAATTATTAGGGAAAGAAGGTAAATACGTATTAGTGCGTTTAACTTCTGGAGAAGTAAGAAAAATTTTAGCAACTTGTCGTGCTACTGTTGGTGAAGTAGGAAACGAAAGTCATGAGTTAGTTAAAATTGGTAAAGCAGGACGTAAACGTCACATGGGGATTCGTCCAACAGTTCGTGGATCTGTAATGAACCCGAATGATCACCCACACGGAGGGGGAGAAGGTCGTGCACCAGTTGGTCGTAAATCACCACTTACTCCTTGGGGTAAACCTGCTTTAGGATTAAAAACTCGTAAGAAAAATAAACAAAGTAATAAATATATCGTGCGTCGCCGTAACGAAAAATAATAGGGGGTTAATATGGCTCGTAGTTTAAAAAAAGGTCCATTTGTTGATGAACACTTAATGAAAAAAGTTGAAGCTATGGGTGATGGGAAAAAATCAGTGATCAAAACTTGGTCTCGTCGTAGTACAATCTTCCCACAATTCGTAGGTCATACATTTGGTGTACATAATGGAAAAGAACACGTTCCTGTATATGTAACTGAAGATATGGTTGGACACAAATTAGGAGAATTTGCGCCAACTCGTACTTACCACGGTCATGGTGAAGACAAAAAAAGTAAAAAATAATTAAGGGGGATTTGTGGAATATCAAGTAAAAGCTAGTGCTAAAATGCAACGTGTGGCACCTCGTAAAGCACGTTTAGTTTTAGATTTAATCCGTAATAAAAATGTAGCTGAAGCAATTAACATCGTAAGTAATACTGATAAAAAAGCTAGTAAAATTATCTTCAAATTACTTAATAGTGCTGTTGCTAACGCAGAATTTTTAAATGATGAAAAAGATGCCAATATTAATATTGATAATTTATATGTACGTTTAGCTTATGCTAATGAAGGACCAACATTAAAACGTATCCGTCCTCGTGCACAAGGTCGTGCAAGTGCAATTAATAAACGTACTTCACACATTACAATCGTATTAGATGAAAGAAAGGGGGCATAAGACATGGGTCAAAAAGTCAATCCTAATGGATTTCGTGTTGGTGTAATTCGTGATTGGGAAAGTAATTGGTATACAGATCATGACTATGCTAAATTCGTTGATCAAGACGAAAAAATCCGTAAGTTTTTAAGTAAAAAATTAAAAGATGCCTTTGTATCTAAAATTAAAATTGAACGTAGTAAAACCCAAATTCGTATTAACATCGTTGCTGCTCGTCCTGGAGTTGTTTTAGGACAAAACGGTGAAAACATTAAAGAATTAGAAAAACGTATTTCACGTATTGTTGATAAAGGAACTAAAATCATTATTGATGTAACTGAAGTTGAAAATGTTGATTTAGATGCGCAAGTTGTAGCTGATATGATTGCTCGTCAATTAGAAAACCGTGCTAACTTCCGTATTGCACAAAAGAAAGCAATCCGTAATGTTATGAAAGCCGGAGCTAAAGGAATTAAAACAAAAATTTCTGGACGTTTAGGTGGAGTAGAAATGGCACGTAGTGAAGGTTATACTGAAGGTAACGTACCACTTCAAACAATTCGTGCTGATATTGACTACGCTTTAGGTGAAGCGTTAACTACATATGGTCTTTTAGGAGTTAAAGTTTGGATTTACAAAGGTGAGGTTTTACCTACTAAGGAGAGTAAATAATGTTAGTACCAAAAAGAACAAAACACAGAAAAGAATTTAGACCTAAATTAAAAGATCGTGCAAAACGTGGAACTGAAGTAGTATTTGGAGAATTTGGTTTACAAGCAACTACAAAAGCATTTGTTACTAACCGTCAAATTGAGGCTGCGCGTATTGCGATGACTCGTTATATGAAACGTAACGGACAAGTATGGATTAAAATCTTCCCAGCTCGTCCTATGACTAAAAAACCATTAGAAGTACGTATGGGTAGCGGTAAAGGTAACGTAGAGGCTTGGGTAGCTCCAGTAGAACCAGGACGTGTAATGTTTGAAATTGCTGGTGTTAGTGAAGAAGTTGCTCGTGAAGCATTACGTTTAGCAGCTCACAAATTACCAGTTAAAACTAAGATCATAAAAAAAGAAGGTGGTCAAGCATGAAAAAATTAAAAATGAATGATGTGATGAAATTAAGTGTTGAAGAAATCAACCAAAAAATTACAGAATTAAAACGTCAATCTCTTGACTTACGTGTTAAATTAGCTACTGGTAATTTAGAAACTACAGCTGACATTAAAAGCGTTAAGAAAAATATTGCTGTATTAAAAACTGCCTTAAATCAAAAACAAGCGAAAGATTTAAAGGAGGCGTAATCCATGGAACGAAATAGACGTAGAACTTTTGTTGGTAAAGTTGTATCTGACAAAATGGATAAAACAATCACTGTGTTAGTAGAACGTAGTGTTGAGCATCCAGTTTATAAAAAGAAAGTAAAAGTATCTAAAAAATATAAAGCACATGATGAATTAAATCAAGCTCATGTTGGTGATATCGTTTTATGTATGGAAACTCGTGCCTTATCGGCAACTAAACGTAGTCGTTTAGTAAAAGTTGTAGAAAAAGCGATTAGCTAAAACTAAAGAAAGTAGGTGAGATTATGATTCAACAAGAAACTAGAATGAAAGTTGCTGATAATAGTGGTGCTAAAGAAGTGTTAACTATTAAAGTTTTAGGTGGATCAAAACGTAAATATGCGCGTGTTGGTGACCAAGTAGTAGTAACAGTGAAAAAAGCAATCCCAGGAGCAGCTGTTAAAAAAGGTGATGTATGCAAAGCCGTTGTTGTTAGAACTGTAAGTAAAACTCATCGTAATGATGGAAGCTACATCAGTTTTGATGAAAACGCTTGTGTTATCGTTAAAGAAGATAAAGGACCTAGAGGTACACGTATTTTCGGGCCAGTTGCTCGTGAATTAAGAGATAAAGGATACAGTCGTATTGTTTCTCTAGCACCTGAGGTTTTATAAGAGAGGGGGAATTTATATGTATCTGAAAAAAGGTGATGAAGTTATCGTAATTGCCGGTGCTGATAAAGGGAAAACCGGAACAGTTACAAAAATCCTTCCAAAAAATAAAGTAATTGTAAGTGGAATTGGAATGTGCCAAAAACACCAAAAACCACGTGGTGGTATGGACGGTGGAATGATTGAAATTGAACGTCCAATTGATGCTTCAAATGTAAGTTTATTTGATGAAAAAACAAAAAAAGCTAGTCGTGTTAAGTTCGAAATCAAAGATGGTGAAAAAACACGTAAACTAGTTAAAACAAATAAAGAAATCTAAAAAAGGAGGGTAAATGTCTATAGTCCAAGCAAAATATAATGAACAAAAAAATAGTTTAATGGATGAATTTAAATATAGTTCAACAATGCAAATTCCTAAAATTGAAAAAGTTGTAATCAACATGGGTTTAGGAGAAGCAACAGGTAATTCAAAAATTTTAGATGAAGCGGTTAATGAATTAAAAATGATTAGTGGACAACAACCAGTAGTTACTAAAGCACGTAATTCTATTGCTGGATTCAAATTACGTGAAGGGCAAGCAATTGGTTGTAAAGTAACACTTCGCGGTCAAAATATGTACAACTTCTTAGATAAATTAGTTGCAATTGCCCTTCCTCGTGTCCGTGATTTCCAAGGATTAAATCCTAACGCTTTTGATGGGCATGGAAACTATACACTAGGAATTACTGAACAAACAATCTTTTCTGAAATTGACTATGATAAAATTTCTAAAGTTTTAGGAATGGATATTACAATCGTTACAAGCGCAAAAACAAATGAAGAAGGATTCAAATTATTAGAATTAGTTGGAATGCCTTTTGCTAAGCGAGGTGAGTAAGAATGGCTAAAAAATCAATGATCGCTAAACAAAAAAGAAAACAAAAATTCAAAGTCCGTGAATACACTAGATGTAATCGTTGTGGACGTCCACACGCTGTAATGCGTAAATTTGGAATTTGTCGTATTTGTTTTCGTGAATTAGCACACGAAGGTAAATTACCGGGTGTTAAAAAAGCAAGTTGGTAGAAAAAATTAAGGAGGAATACTTATGGCAATGACAGATCCAATTGCAGATATGTTAACACGTATCCGTAATGCTAATAAAGAACGTCATGAGAGCTTAGAATGTCCTTGTTCAAAACAAAAGGTAGAAATTCTTAAAGTTTTAGAACGTGAAGGATTTATTAGTGGATTTAGTGTTAAAGAACTTGATAACAATAAAAAATCAATTACAGTTAAATTAAAATATAAAGGTAATCGCCGTGTAATTAATGGAATTAAACGTATTTCTAAACCAGGGTTACGTATTTATGTTGAAAGTGACAAAATCCCTTATGTATATAATGGATTAGGAACTGCTATTATTACTACATCAAAAGGATTAATGACAGATCGTGAAGCACGTAAAGAACACATTGGGGGTGAAGTAATTGCCTACGTTTGGTAATTCGTATTATGTCAAGAATAGGTAATCAAGAATTAACAATCCCAAGTGGTGTTGAAATTAAAGTTGAAGATCAAGTTGTTAATGTAAAAGGTAGTAAAGGAAATTTAAGTTTAGACTTAAATGATAATTTAAGTGTAGTTGTAGAAGAAGGTAAAGTTGTTGTTAAACGTAGTTGTGAAGATAAATTTGTTAAAGCAATTCATGGAACTACAACAGCTTTAATTAAAAACATGCTAACAGGAGTTAGTGAAGGTTTTAGTAAAGAATTAGAATTAAACGGGGTAGGATACCGTGTTAGTGTTAGTGGAAACAAAGTAACATTAAACGTAGGATACTCACATCCTGTAGAAATTCAATTACCAGCAGGTATTAGTGCAGAAGCACCAAGTAATACAAGTTTAATCTTATCAGGAATCGATAAACAATTAGTAGGAGAAATTGCTGCTAATATTCGTAAAGTAAGACCACCAGAACCATACAAAGGTAAAGGAATCAAATATAAAGATGAGCACATCCGTCGTAAAGAAGGAAAACGTGCAGGTAAATAATTAAGGGGGAATAGTGCAAGAAAGTCGTAATTTACAAAGAAAAAGAAGACATGATCGTTTACGTAAAAAAATTAGCGGAACAAGTCAAAAACCACGTTTAAATGTATTTAAATCTAATAAAGCTATCTATGTACAATTTATTGATGATGTTACAGGTAAAACTTTAGCAAGCGCTAGTAGTAAAGATGTTAAAGCTGATAACAACAACATCGATACTTGTAAAAAAGTTGGAGAACTTGCGGCAAAAAACGCTCAAGGAGCTGGAATTAGTGAAGTTGTATTTGACCGTGGCGGATATGCTTACCATGGAAAAATTAAAGCTTTAGCTGATGCTTGTCGTGAAGCTGGATTAAAATTCTAAGAAAGGTTATTTATGGCTGAAAATCAAGAAGTAAAAAAAGTAGATAATAGAGAAGCAAAAAAAGATTTTAAACGTGATCGAAACAATAATCGTAAATTCAATAAACGTAACCAAGACAACTTCGAAGAAGTAGTAATTACTATTAACCGTGTAGTTAAAGTAGTTAAAGGTGGACGTACATTCCGTTTTGCAGCAGTAGCTGTAGTAGGTGATCGTAAAGGTTTAGTTGGATATGGAACTGCTAAAAGTAAAGAGGTTCCAGACGCTATTCGTAAAGCGGTTGAAAACGCTAAACGCAACTTAATTAAAGTTAAATTTGATGGAACTACTTTACCTCAAGATATTATTGGAAAACATGATTCTGGAAAAATCTTATTAAAACCAGCACCTGAAGGGACAGGGATCATCGCTGGGGGACCTGTACGTAAAGTATTAGAGCTTGCAGGTTATAAAAACGTTGTATCTAAATCATTAGGTTCAAATACACCAATTAACATGATTCGTGCAACATTTGATGGATTAAAACGTATGGAAACTAAAGAATCAATTTCACGTTTACGTGACATTGATGCTAAACAATTATCATAGAAAGGGGTTATGATGGCAAACTTAAAAATTACATTAGAACGTGGTCTTGCTAATAAACGTAAAGACCAAAAAGAAGTAATTAAATCATTAGGAATTACAAAACCACACCAAAGCAAAATTCATCCAGATAATCCCCAAACACGTGGAAAAATTAGAAAAGTAGAACACTTAGTAAGTGTTGAAGAAGTGTAGGAGGGAGATTTATGAAATTACATGAATTACAAACAACTCCTGGAAGTCGTTTTAATAGAAAACGTATTGGTCGTGGATGTGGATCTGGTCAAGGTGAAACAGCTGGACGTGGAGAAAATGGACAAAAATCACGTAGTGGTGGTGGAGTACGTTTAGGTTTTGAAGGGGGACAAAACCCTTTATACCGTCGTTTACCAAAACGTGGATTTAGTAATGCACCATTTAAAAAAGTATTTACTACAATTAACGTAAGTGCACTTAATTGTTTTAATGATGGTGATGTAATTACTAATGAAGTATTAATTGAAAATAAATTAGTAAAACAAGTTAAAGATGGAATTAAAATTTTAGGTAACGGAGAATTGACGAAAAAATTAACTATTAAAGTTGACGCTTGTTCTAAACAAGCTCAAGAAAAAATCACCCAAGCAGGTGGGAGTATTGAGGTTAAATAATGAAGGGTATAAGACAAATCTTTGGTAATAAAGTTACACGCAATGCAATCTTCTTTACCATCTTCATTTTATTTATTTATCGTATTGGAACAAATATAGTAACACCTGGAGTTGACAATAGCGCGATTACAGGAGCTACTGTTAACTTACAGGTATCTACTTTATTTGATTTCTTTGGTGGAGGTAGTCTTTCGCAAATGGGACTATTTGCACTTGGAGTTAGTCCATATATTTCAGCGTCAGTAATGATTCAATTATTAGAATCAGACTTAGTACCGGCGATGAGTGAATGGAAAAACCAAGGGGTTGAAGGGCAAAATAAACGTAATAAATGGACAAAATATTTAGCAATAATTTTAAGTTTTGTACAAGGATTAGGAATCTTAATTGGATCTTACATTACTAGTAAAACGCCAATTGTTGCTGATCCGACATTACTTGGTTACTTACAAGTAGCATTATTAATGACAACTGGTAGTGCGATTGTAGTATGGTTAAGTGATCGTATTTCAGAATTAGGTATTGGTAATGGAATGAGTGTAATTATTTGTGTGGGGATTTTATCGCGAGTGCCTGTTGAATTACATTCAATTCAAAGAATGTTTAAAGGACTATTTAGTAATACGCCACTACCAAGTATCTTTAAAAATCCAGGTGGATTCTTTACTACTTTATTCCAAGTAATTAAAACTAACCCTCAAGTGCAAAAACAAGTTATTTTATGGGCAGCGATTGCTGTAATCTTTATTTTATTAATTGTTGTAATTATTTACTACACTTTAGCTGAACGTCGTATTCCTGTAAACTATGTACGTGGAGAAAACACAACAGCTAAACCAAATAGTTACTTACCAATTAAATTAAACCCTGCCGGAGTAATTCCAATCATCTTTGTCCAACCATTTTTAATTATTTTAGGAATTATTTTTAGTTATTCATTTAATCACATTCCATATTTTGTTAATAATGGACATGGACAAATTGAACAATTCTTCTTAGCTTTAACAGGTAATATTACAAAAGGGCAAACACATTACATGTTATTCTCAATTAGTTATATTGTGGTGTATGGTTTATTAATTATTGGATTTACCATGATTTATTCTTCAATTCAAATGAATCCTGAAGAAATGACAAAAAATTTAGCCAACCAACAAGCTTATATTTTAAATACACGTCCTGGAGAAGATACTTATAATTACTTAAATAAAGCAATTAGACGTACATCACTTTGGGGTGGTATTGCCTTACTAGTAATTGCAATTATTCCAATTATTATGGGGCAATTCATTTCAATTTCAGTAAGTTTATCATTATTAGGAACAGGATTAATCATTAATGTTGGGGTAATCGTACAAGTTTACCAATCATTATTAAACAAATCGGAAAAACAACGTTATCGTGCAATTCTAGGAGAATAATGAATATATTAATTATGGGTCTTCCTGGAAGCGGGAAAGGGACTCAATCAGATTTAATTGTTGATGCATATCATGTTAAACATTTATCAACAGGAAACTTATTTAGAAGCGAGATGCAAAGTGGATCGGCACTAGGAGAAGAGTTAGCTAGCTTTATTAACCAAGGTTTACTAGTGCCTGATGAATTAACAATTCGCTTACTAAAAGAAGAGATTAGTAAAAGTGAATACCAAAATGGGTTCTTATTAGATGGTTATCCACGTAATTTACATCAAGCGGAAGTTTTAGATGAAATGTTAGCTAGTATTAATCAACAGATTGATTATGTATTGTATTTAGATTTACCAGTTGAGGTAATTGTTAATCGTTTAAGTGGAAGATTATTTTGTCCAACATGTCAAAAGACATATCATGAGACATTTAATCCACCAAGAACAGCCGGTGTTTGTGATGATGATCAAACTCCACTAGTTAAACGTGATGATGATCAACCAGAAAAAGTGCAAACACGGATTGAAGTTAGCTTAGATACAATGCAAGCGATGCTTGATTATTATCAAGCACAAAATAAATTAAGTACCATCAGCATTAGTCAAGAAGATGATGTTTTATGTGTATTTAGCAAGATCAAAGAGGTGTTAAATCATGATTAGTGTTAAATCACCACGCGAAATTGAATTAATGCGTCAAGCAGGAAAAATTGTCGGTGAATGTCATGATTTAATCAGATCAACGATCAAACCAGGAATCACAAGTCAAGAAATTAATGATGCGGTGGAAGCCCACATCTTGGCTTGTGGTGCTACTCCTGAATTTAAAGGTTATGGGGGATTTCCGGCAGCCACTTGTTGTAGTGTTAATGATACAGTGGTGCATGGATTTCCTAATAATAACCCACTAAAAGCGGGAGATATTATTAGTGTCGATATTGGGGCACGTTATAAAGGATATGTCGGAGATAGTGCTTGGACTTACCAAGTTGGTGAAGTGAGTGAAGACGTTAACAACTTACTTGAGCAAACTCAAGAGGCATTATTTACAGGACTAGATCAAGTCAAAGCCGGAGTACACTTATCAGATGTATCTCATGCAATTGAAGCAGTTGCTAATCGCTATCATTTAGGAATTGTGAGAAACTTTGCCGGGCATGGAGTTGGAAGTGAACTACATGAAGAACCAGAAATTCTTAATTATGGACCAGCCGGGAAAGGACCAATTCTTCAAGCAGGAATGACATTAGCAATTGAACCTATGCTTAATTTAGGGACAGATGATGTTTATGTGTGTGATAATGGTTGGGAAGTGAAAACTAATGATCACAAACCAGCAGCACACTTTGAACACACCATCTTAGTAACAGAAGATGGATATGAAATTTTAACCAAACAAAACCAGTAGGAGGATGTTGTCGGTGAAACAAGAAGGAATCGAAACAGAAGCTACCGTATTAGAAGTATTACCTAATACGAAGTTTAAAGTTAAACTCGATAATGGGATTGAAATTATTGCCTATATTTCAGGTAAAATTCGTAAAAATTATATCCGCATTATCCCTGGTGATCGTGTATTAGTTGAATTATCACCATATGATTTAACGCAAGGACGAATCACTTATAGATTTAAATAGGAGGAATGATGAAAGTAAGAGCATCAGTAAAACCAATTTGTGAAAAATGTAAAGTAATCAAACGTAAAGGTGTGGTTAGAGTTATCTGTGATAATCCTAAACACAAACAAAGACAAGGTTAATTAAAAGAGGAGAAAAATTATGGCACGTATAGCAGGTATTGATATTCCAAGCGATAAACGCGTTGTTATTTCATTAACATACATTTATGGAATTGGGAAAAGTAAAGCGCAAGAAATTTTAAAACGCGCAAACGTAAGTGAAGATATTCGTGTAAAAGATTTAAGCGAAGATCAAATTAATGCCATCCGTAAAGCAATGGAAGGTGAGAAAGTTGAAGGAGATTTACGTCGTGAAGTGCAATTAAACATTAAACGTTTAATGGAGATTGCAAGTTACCGAGGTATTCGTCACCGTCGTGGACTTCCAGTACGAGGTCAACACACTAAAAATAATTCACGTACACGTAAAGGACCAAGAAAAACAATGGCCAATAAGAAAAAATAATTAAAATAAGGAGTAAACATGGCAGTTAAAAAAACAAAAAGAAAAACTAAAAAACATGTTGAAAGTGGTATTGCCCACATTCACTCTAACTGGAATAATACTATTATCAACATTACAGATTTAGATGGAAACACACTAGCTTGGTCAAGTAGTGGTTGTGCTGGATTTAAAGGTGGTAAAAAATCTACACCTTTTGCTGCACAACAAGCTGCAAACAAAGTAATTGAAAGTATGCAAGCAATGGGAATGAAAAAAGTTCGCGTTGAAACAAAAGGTTCAGGACCAGGTCGTGATACTACAATTAAAACAATTAAAGGGGCCGGAATTGAAGTTACTTCGATCTTAAATAAAACACCAATTCCCCACAATGGATGTCGACCACCAAAAGGTAAATTTTAAGATTATATAATGGAGGAGTAATGAATTATACCTATGATTTTGATTTAGCACTACCTACTATTAGTAAAGTAGATGCTGATACTAATAACGAATATCGTCAATGTTTTGAAATTCGTCCATTAGAAAATGGATTTGGGATTACCGTAGGTAATGCTTTACGTCGTGTAGCTTTATCTACCCTTCCAGGAGGAGCTGTAACTAAAATTCAAATTAAAGGTGTAAGCCATGAGTTTGATGTTTTAGATACAATTGTTGAAGATATTACAAGCGTAGTCTTAGCCGTTAAAGACTTAAAAGTTAAAATTGACGAACAAAATCAAGATTTTGTTTTAGTGCTTGAAGGTAATAAAAAAGGTGAATTATATGCTTCTGATATTCAATGTCCAGCGGGTGTTGAAATCATTAATAAAGATCTTAAAATTGTAACATTAGCTGCAAATAAACCATTTTACATGGAATTAACAGCTCGTAAAGGTATCGGTTATAAATTGGCTGATGAAAACCGAGGTAAAGAAAAGAAAGCCAATGTTATTTATGTGGATAGTATCTATACACCAGTAAAAGTATTCTCTTATCGTGTTGAAGATACCCGTGTTGGTGATATCACTAACTATGATCGCTTATTAATTGATATCGAAACTAATGGAACAATTAGTCCAGAAGAAGCATTATCTTACTCAGCACACATTATGAAAGAACACATGATGCTTGTGGAAAATATTGAAGAAGCAATTAATCAATCACAAGTATTTATTGAAAGCAAAGTTGAAGTTGATACTCAAATTATTGATGAAGCAGATAACCAAAATGCAATTGAAACATTAGATATTTCAAACCGTGCTTATAATGGTTTAAAAAAAGCTGGAATCAATACTATTGAAGATTTATGTAATAAAACTAAAAAAGAAATTGCAGCTGTTGATAACATCGGAGCTAAAACTGTTGATGAGATTCAAAAACAATTGCAAGAACTTGGATACGTATTAAAATAATATAAGGAGAGACATGTATAAATCAAAAGGATACCGTAAATTAGGTCGTACAGCTGACCACCGTAAAGCGTTATTACGTAACTTAACTAGTGAATTATTCATGAACGGTCGTATTGAGACAACTGTTGATAAAGCTAAAGAAGTACGTAAATGGGCTGAAAAAACAATCACATTAGCAAAACGCAATAGTGATCGTCCTAACCGTAAACACTTTGTCCAAGGACGTTTACAACCATTATATGAAATGGTACCAAACAAATATACAGAAAAATTAGAACCAACAGGACGTAGTGTCATTAAAGTGTTATTTGAAGACATCGTTCCACAAATGGAGAACCGTCAAGGTGGATACACTCGTATTATTAAAACTGGAACTCGTCGTGGAGATAATGCGGAAATGGCAATAATTGAATTAGTTTAATCGGTGAAAACAAATAATCTTTGATTATTTGTTTTTACTAATTGTTAGGAAGAGGGTGTAATGGAAGCAATCAAAATTGGGTCAGGAAATATTAATGTTGAACTAAATAAATTCGCAAAACAAGCTACTTCAAGCTTGATGATTCACTATGAAGATACATATGTTTTAGTCAGTGTTGTGGAAAAAGCCAGTGCACCAGATTGTGACTTTTTTCCACTAACTGTTAATTATGAAGAAAAATTATATGCCTTGGGAAAAATTCCTGGCAATTATAATCGTCGCGAATCACGCCCAAGTACCCAAGCAACCCTAGCTGCCCGCTTAATCGATCGTCCACTGCGACCAATGTTTGCTGATCATTATCATAATGAAGTGCAAATTGTGTGTAGTGTTGTTAGTTATGATCCTAATTTTGAACCAGATATTTTAAGTATTACTGGTGCTTCCTTAGCACTAAACTTAGCACCAACCATTCCGTTTAACAAACCTGTTAGTGGGGTATGTGTCGGAATGATTGATGGTGAGTTTATAATAAACCCGACTTTAGCACAAAAAGAACAAAGTCAAATTGAATTGAAAATGGCTGGTAGTAGTGAAGCGATTGTGATGGTGGAAGCTAGTAGCCAAGAAGTTAGTGAAGAAGTGATGATTGATGCTTTAATGTTTGGGCATGAGCACATCAAAAAATTGTGTGCTTGGCAACAAGCGATCATCAAGCAAGTAGGAGTTGAGAAAATTCCATTTACCTATACTCCTGAAGTTAGTTATACTAATTGGTTTAATTTAATTACCAATATTTATCAAGACCAAATTAAACAAGCATTACAAATTCAAAGTAAAGAAGCTAGGAATCAAGCAATTGATGAAGTGTGTGAACAAATTATTAATAATCATCCTGAGTTAATTGATCAAGATGATGAAGAGATGAGTATGCATTTTGCCCACAGTGCCTTTGATGATGTGAAGAAAAATGTCTTTCGTCGATTAATCATTGATGATAAACATCGGGTTGATGGACGTCAGTTAGATGAGATTCGCCCACTTAGTAGTGAAATTGATTTATTACCCCGCCCTCATGGTTCAAGTTTATTTACCAGGGGAGAAACGCAAAGTTTAGCAACAGTTACTCTAGGTGTAATGAGTGACCAACAAACCTTTGATGGGTTTGAGCCATATACAGAAAAACCATTTTTACTACACTATAACTTCCCACCATATAGTGTTGGGGAAACTGGAAGAATGGGAGCGCCAGGACGACGCGAAATTGGGCATGGGCATTTAGGAGAATTAGCAATTAGTCAAGTAATTCCAAACACTACTGATTTTCCCTACACGATTCGTGTTGTTAGTGAAATTTTAGAAAGTAATGGTAGTAGTTCTCAAGCAACCATTTGTGCAGCGTCTTTAGCTTTGATGGATGCTGGAGTGCCAATTAAAGAGCATGTAGCTGGTATTGCGATGGGATTAATTAAAGATGAATATGGTTATTCAATCTTAACAGATATTCAAGGACTAGAAGACCACTTAGGTGATATGGATTTTAAGGTTGCTGGAACTAGTCAAGGAATTTGTAGTATACAAATGGATATTAAGATTGATGGAATAGATCGGGAAATTTTAACCACAGCTTTAGCCCAAGCGAAAAAAGCGCGACTTCAAATTTTAGAGCATATGAACCAAGTCATTAGTACACCCCGTTCTCAATTATCAGAGTATGCACCAAAAACAATTACGATGCAAATTAAAGTTAATAAAATTAAAGATGTAATTGGTAAAGGTGGAGAGACAATTAATAAAATTATTGATCAAACCGGAGTTAAGATTGATATTGAAGAAGATGGACAAGTATTTATTTATGGGGTTGATCAACAAAGTTTAGATCAAGCGCAACAAATGATTGAAACGATTGTTCATGAATATGAAGTAGGACAACAATACAAAGCAGTTGTTAAACGAATTGAAGTATATGGCGCTTTTGTTAGCTTCAATGATCAAGAAGCATTATTACACATTTCTGATTTAAGTAAGAAACGTGTTGATAAAGTAGAAGATGTGATTAACTTAAATGACGAGATTGAAGTAGAAATTGTTAGTATTGATGAGAAGAATCGCATTAAAGTTAAATTAATTAACCACGAAAGTCAGGAGGTATAATGGAATTTGCAGTTATCGGATTAGGACGTTTTGGTTTATCGCTTGCTTATGAATTACAACAACAAGGACACTACGTTTTAGGAATTGAAAAAAACGCAGAAAACTGTGATAAAGCCAGTGAATTATTAGATAATGTTGTGGTGCTAGATGCAACTGATCCAAGAGCACTTAGTCAAGTTGAAATTAAATTATTTGATCAAGTTATTGTTGGGATTGGTCAAGATGCAATGGAAGCTAGTTTCTTAACATGCTTAAACTTGCAAGAATGTGGTGTTAAAAATATTATTGCCAAAGCTGCCACAGAAGAGCAACGCAAAATTTTATATAAAATGGGGATTGATAAAGTAATTATGCCCGAAGGAGATATGGGACGAAAACTAGCACATAAAATAACAAAAAAATTTAGATTCGATTATTTCGAATTTGGTGATAATGTACGTGCTGATAAAATCGAAGTTACCGATTTAATGACATGTATTGTTAATAAAAGTATTAACACGATTAACTTACGTAAAAACTTTAAAATTAATATTATTGGAATTCAACGTAATGATGACATTATTGTCCCTGAAGGTGAGACAATCATTGAAGTTGGTGATCAATTATTAATTTTCGGTAATGATAAAAACCTAGAAGCGTTTGAAGAAAAATTAATTAAAGGAAATCATGGAAAGCTCTAAACTATTAAAAGATTATAACATTGATTGTTATATAGAAACATTAGATCGTAATAAACGTTATTTAACTAACTTTTCAGGAACTACTTGTGAAGTAATCATAACTCCAAAGGGTATTGAGTTTATTACTGATGGTCGTTATCAAACACAAGTTAAAAGTGAATTATATGATGGTATTAATATTCATATTACAAGTAATGATTGTGGATATTACCAACATATCAAAGATATTATTAGTCCATACAATAAAATTGGAATTAATGGAGATGTTACTTTAGGTTTTTTTCAAACATTAGTTAACGATTTTCCTGACAAAGAAATCATTCCGGTTAACGGCATGGTGGAAAGTTTACGTTTAATTAAAACTGATGAGGAAATAAATAAAATTAGAAAAGCGATAGCAATTTCTGAACAAAGCTTTAAAGAAGTAGTAGCTAAGCACTTACAACCAGGTGTAAGTGAAAGGGATATTAAAGCTCATTTAGAATGTCAACAAATTCTAAATGGAGCTGATGATTATGCCTTTCAATCAATTGTAGCTAGTGGTGAGAATGGGGCTAAACCTCATGCTGACTTTTCTGATCGGATTATTAATAACAATGAGTTAGTAACAATCGACTTTGGATGTTTTTATCAAGGATATTGTTCAGACATAACAAGAACGTTATTAGTTGGTGAAACTATTAGCGATGAGTTATTACACATCTATAACTTAGCTAAAGAGTGTAATGAATTACAAATTAAAGCCCTACGGCCAGGTGTTAGTTGTCAAGCAATCGATCAAATTGGTCGTGACTTCTTTAAACAACATGGTGTGCTTGAAGCATTCATGCACGGAACAGGTCATGGGATTGGCCTAGATTATCATGAAGGTCCGTATCTTAATCAAGTAGATACAACTATTTTACAACCTGGAATGATTGTAACAATTGAACCAGGGTTATATTTTGAAGGATTAGGTGGAGTTAGAATTGAAGATGATGTATTAATCACAGAAGATGGGTATGAAGTTCTAACCACACTCAGTAAAGATTATAAAATATAAAATCAGAGGAAATTATGGAACCATATTTTTTAATTAATGGTCAACAGCCATTACAGGGTAAAGTACGGGTTAGTGGAGCTAAAAATAGTGTCTTAGCACTGCTTATTGCTTCAACAATGACTAATGATGTAGTTATTTTTGAAGACGTACCTAAAATCCAAGATGTTGATGAATTGATTTCAATATTACGTTATTTACAATCTAATGTAATTAGTATGCCTAAAAGTAATCGTAATTATGTTACTATTGATGGAGCTAATTTAGATTATAAAGATTTATTAATCGAAGAGATTACTAAATTTAGAGCATCATATTATTTTATGGGAGCATTTGTCGCTAGATTTAAACATTGTCGTTTATATCTACCAGGAGGTTGTCACTTAGGACCTCGTCCAATTGATCTACATATTATGGGATTAGAGAAATTAGGTTGTAAAATTAATATGATCGATGAAGGAGATAAAACGATTGTTGATATTTCTTGTCCTGATGGACTTAAAGGGAATAATATCTTCTTAGACTTCCCATCAGTTGGAGCAACAATCAATTTAATTCTTGCAGCTAGTATGGCTGAAGGAGAAACAAAAATTGAAAATGCTGCCAGAGAACCTGAAATTGTTGATGTAGTAACCTTACTTAACAATATGGGTGCCAACATTAAAGGAGCAGGGACTGATGAGATTAGAATTAAAGGGGTAAATGAGTTACATGGATGTTTACACCAAGTAGTACCTGATCGAATTGAAGCTGGAACATATGTCATGATGGGATGTTTATTGAGTAATGATTTAATTGTTGATAATATTATTCCCGAACATATTGAAGCGCTTACTTCAAAATTAATTAATATGGGATTTAATTTAGAAATTAAAGATGAATCAATTCATATTAAAGAAACCGATAAATCTAAATTAGAAGGAACAAAAATTAAAAGCGGAGTATTTCCATCATTTCCAACAGATTTACAACAAGTATTCTTAACATTAACAACCCAGGTTAATGGTGAGAGTGAAATTATTGAAACAATATATCCCCAACGTTTTAAACAATGTGGTGATTTAGAAAATATGGGAGCTAATATTAATATTACTTTAGGAGAAGAACAATCTAAAGCGATCGTAACGGGAGCAACACCATTAGTTGGTAAGACTGTCCACTCGACAGACTTACGAGCAGGAGCTGCGTTAGTATTAGCAGGATTAATTGCCGAAGGTGAAACTAAAGTATATGCAATTAATCATATCTTAAGAGGTTATGATAACTTTATTGAAAAATTACAAGCAATTGGTGCTGATATCACATTAGTGAAGGATTAGGTATGGAGAAAGATAATAAATTAAATAGTAAAGTTTATGATTTAGTTGATGAATTAGAAACACAACAAATTGATGATAATGATACAAGTCAGTTAGCCGATATCTTAAATGATTATATGACTGACTTACAACCGAACTTTACTCAAGATTTAGTTACAGAAGAAATTGATGATCTACAAATTGAGAATAATAATGAAATCGATATTACTGTTGATGAACGTGAAATTTTAAAACAAGAAAATGAAGATTTAACATTAATTGGTAATGAAACAATGTTAAATCTTAATTTACAAGACGAGGCTCTTCGTCAAGACTTACAATCAACTACTAGTCGTGGAAGTGATGATTTAATTGAATTAGACTTATTAGGGGATAATCAAGAACAAGAAGATAACGAATTAAAAGAAGAGACATCTTCAGTAGAAGAAGTTGGTACTGATAGTATTGACTTAGAAGATTTAACTAATGAGTTTACCAGTGATAATTTAGAAAACTTTAATGATGAAGAAATTGAAGCTGAAGAACAAACTGAATTAGATTTAGCCATCTTAGCTTTAAGTCAAAAAGTGAAAGAAGTTAAAGCTAATCCTGAACAATATACACAACAAACAAGTGGTAGTGATTTTGAAGCGTTAGAAGAAGATAGTGTGAACGATGAAGAGATGAGTGTAACACAAACACTTATTTCTCCAACAGTAATGGATATAGATAGTAGTGATTTAACGCAAGAAGCTGAGTTTGTTGAAACTACTAACACAGAAATTTTAGATGACATCAAAGAAGAAACTAAAGAAGAAGTGATAGCTGTTGACGAAGTCAAAGACACTAAAGATAAATGGCGCCAAGTTGATCAAACAATAGATTTAGAAAATTTTGAAAAACAAAATAAAAACAAAGAAGACTTCCAAGAAACAATCGAATTAGATGATTTAACAGATGAAGAAGAAGCTGAGTTTGCTAAAGAATTAAAAAATGATGGAAAAAGTAGTGCAAGAAAATTTGAACCATTTGACTGGTTTTTAGTTGCAGTAATAGTAGTGTTAACATTTATATTAATTAAAATGCTATTAAATCGATAATGTTAATTGTATTAGATGGGCCTGCAGGTAGTGGTAAGAGCAGTGTCTCTAAACTAATTGCTAATAAATTAAAGATCAATTACTTAGATACTGGTAGTATGTATAGAATGATTACATACTACTTTTTATCTGAAAATATTATGTTAACACCTGAAAATATTAAACAATATTTAGATAATATTAATATTAGTTGGAACGGTAGTTCCTTATTATTAAATAACGAAGACGTTAATAAACATCTTCGTAGTAATGAAATTAATGAAGCGATTAAAATTATTAGTAACAATAAAGATGTTCGTAGTAAAATGATTATTTTACAACGAGAAATTGCTAATAGTGGTGATTTTATTTGTGATGGACGTGATTTAGGAACAGTGGTATTTCCTGATTGTCAACATAAATTTTATCTAACAGCTAGTGTTGATGTTAGAGCTAACCGCCGTTATTTAGAAAACAAAAAATTAGGAATTGAAGGTAGTTTAGTAGATATTAAAGCTTCAATCGAAAGTCGTGATTATAACGATATGCATCGCGAGATTGCACCACTTAAACAAGCTGATGATGCAATCGTTATTGATACAGATCAATTAAGTGTTGATCAAGTCGTAGATAAAATAATTAGTTATTTATAGGAGGAATGATGGCATATACACTCGCTATTGTGGGTCGACCAAATGTTGGTAAATCGACAATATTTAACCGGATAGTTCAAAGTAAAAAAGCAATAGTCGAAGATTATGCAGGAGTTACTCGTGATCGATTATATGAAGATGCTACGTATTTAGATAAACATTTTAAATTAATTGATACTGGAGGAATTACCATTGATGGTCAAACCTTTAGTGAAGAAATTAAAATGCAAGCAATGATCGCAATTGATGAAGCTGATTGTATCTTATTTGTTGTTGATGCTAAAAGTGGTATCACTAAAGAAGATGAAATGATTGCTAGCATTTTACGTAAAAAAAGTAAACCAATTATAGTTGTAGTTAATAAAGTAGATAATCCAGATTTACTTACTAGTAGTTATGAATTTTATCAATTTGGGTTTGAAAATGTTATTCCAGTATCAGCCACACATGGTAGTGGATTATATGATGTACTAGATATAGTATATCCTTTAATCCCTGAAGAAGTAAATGTTATTGAAGATAACGTAATTCGTTTTAGTTTAATTGGTCGTCCTAATGTTGGTAAAAGTAGTTTATTTAATGCTTTAATTAATCAAGAACGAAGTATTGTTAGTGATGTTGATGGAACAACCCGTGATGCGATTGATTATCGCTTCAGTGTTGATGATCAAGAATATGAAATAGTAGATACAGCTGGGATTAAACGTCGTGGTCGTGTTTATGAAAATGTCGAAAAATATAGTGTTTTAAGAGCGATTAAAGCCGTAGAACAAAGTGATGTTGTACTATGGTTAATTGATGCTGATGAAGGATTAATTGAACAAGACAAACGCGTTTTATCCCACGCACTAGATAACTATAAACCAATTATCGTAATTGTTAATAAATGGGATTTAATTAAGAAAGATACAAATACGCAAAAAGAATTTGATACATTAATTAGATCAAAAATGCCATTTATTAGTGATGCTCCAATTTTATTTATCTCAGCTAAAGATAAAAAAGGAATTAAAAACATTATTCCACAAATTAATGATTTATATACTAAATTCAGTGCTGAATTTAGTACAAGTATTATTAATAATATACTAAACGATGCAGTTAGTGCTAAAGTCCATCCATCACATAAAGGACAACCAATTAGATTTTATTATGCAACTCAAG
>ERZ1034949.423-NODE-423-length-28417-cov-46.974332_pt1 | contig 28417 bp, 27 predicted proteins | sample MGYA00520590_ERZ1034949 | MGnify/ENA primary metagenome ERZ1034949 (study PRJEB33766, sample SAMN09781752) | gut metagenome | biome: gut microbiome | host: Homo sapiens | place: Madagascar | study: EMG produced TPA metagenomics assembly of the PRJNA485056 data...
ACCGCCGAAACGGTGAAGAAATGGATATGATTGTATCCGTGATCGAAGAGATCTTTCACCTGGGCAGTCGTCCACTCGATACCGAGTGCCTTGGCATCTTCATCGCTCTTGCACTTCAAAACCTCCTGCGCCAGTGCTTCCGGGATGTCGCAATGGAAGGTCTTTGGTACCATGGTGAGCTGGCTCAGCTTGGCGAATGGCTTCAGCGCCGGAACGATAGGGATGGTGATGCCCATCTGGCGAGCCTTCTCTACGAAAGCATAGAATTTCTCGTTGTCGTAGAAGAGCTGGGTGATGGCATAGTCAGCGCCCAACTGCTGCTTCTCCAGGAGATGCTGCATGTCCATCTCCAGATTGGGAGCCTCTTCGTGCTTCTCCGGATAGCAGGCTACGCCACAGCAGAATTTATCACCCGGATGCTTGATCGGGGTGCCGTCGAAGAAGAAACCGTCGTTAAACTGGTTTACTTGCTTCAGTAGGTCGGTGGCGTTGGTATGGCCGTTTTCTGTTGGAGTAAACTGTCGGTCTTCCTTCGCCTTGTCGCCTCTCAGCACAAGGATATTGCTGATGCCCAGAAACTGGAGATCGAGCAATTCGTATTCGATGTCTTCCTTCGTGGCACCGCTACAGATGACGTGAGGGATGACAGGGATGTCGTACTTGTTCTGGATTGCGCCTGCGATGGCAACGGTGCCAGGGCGGCGACGCACACGCTGACGAGTGAGGAGACCATTTTCCAGTTCCCTGTAAACATACTCGCTGTGGTGTGTGGTAATGTTGATAAACCGTGGGTCGAAGTCCTTGAGGCTGTCGATGGTGCGGAAGAGAGCCGCAGTGCCATTACCCTTGAGAGGTGGCAAAACCTCGAAAGAGAAGCCTCTTTTGTCGCCCTTCTGATGTAAGAATTCTGCGATGTTCATATTACGTAATATCTATGTTCTCTTATTTTGGTTGCAAATTTACAAAAAAAATAGGGGAAATGTGCAGATTATGCGTATTATTTTAAAATAAACAGATAAAAATATAAAAATAAACAAATAACCTATAGTAAAATGGAACAACAACAAACGGGCTCTAAGGCCTATCTTTTCTCGATTGTGATGGTCGCCGTATTGGGTGGCTTGCTTTTCGGTTACGATACCGCAGTGATATCAGGTGCCGAGAAGGGTTTGCAGGCATTCTTCAAGGGTGCCGGTGATTTCGAATACACCGATGTGATGCACGGATTCACTTCTTCCAGTGCGCTGATCGGCTGTATCATCGGTAGTTCGCTTTCTGGTCTTTTCGCCAGCAGACTGGGTCGCAAGCGCTCGCTCATCTTTGCGGGTGTCTGCTTCTTCCTCTCAGCCTGGGGATCCATGGAACCGGAATCTTATCTCCTGCCTCAGGGACATGCCGACTGGACGTTGCTGGTGGTGTTCAACTTCTATCGTGTGCTGGGTGGTATCGGTGTAGGTATGGCTTCAGCCATCTGTCCGATGTATATCGGCGAAATCGCTCCGAGCAATATGCGCGGTATGTTGGTGAGCTGCAATCAGTTTGCCATCATCTTCGGTCAGTTGGTGGTTTACTTCGTCAATTTCATCATAATGGGTTCCCATGCCAATCCTATCTATGATGCTGCGGGTGCCATCGCCAATATGGTGGATGCACAGTGGACCATCGAGACGGGCTGGAGATATATGTTTGGTAGCGAGATGGTTCCGGCAGGACTGTTCACCTTCCTGATCTGCTTCGTACCTGAGACCCCTCGTTATCTCGTGATGATCGGACAGGATGAGAAGGCATACGGCGTGCTTGCCAAGATCAATGGTTCTGAGAAGGCACGCGAGATTATCCACGATATCAGGAATACGGTGACCGTGAAGACCGAGAAGCTCTTCTCCTATGGCTTTATGTGTATCTTTGTGGGCGTGATGCTTTCTGTATTCCAGCAGGCAGTGGGTATCAATGCGGTGCTCTATTATGCGCCTCGTATCTTCCAGGATATGGGAATGGGCAATCCGATGGTTCAGACCGTCATCATGGGTATTGTGAATATCTCGTTTACGCTGGTTGCCGTCTTTACGGTAGAGAAGCTGGGTCGCAAGCCATTGCTTATCTTCGGTTCCATCGGCATGGCAGCAGGAGCCTTGGGCGTAGCCTTGACCTTTGGAAATGAAGCCTTGAGTACGGTTACCATGCTGAGTATCATGGTATATAGTGCCAGCTTTATGTTCTCCTGGGGACCTATTGCCTGGGTGCTTATCGCCGAGCTTTTCCCGAATACCATCCGTGGTGCGGCTGTGGCGATTGCCGTAGCTTTCCAGTGGATATTCAACTTCATCGTCAGCTCTACCTTTGTACCGATGTTCAATATGCACCTGACTCCGGGCGATGATTTCGGTCATTGGTTTACCTATGGTCTGTATGGTGCCATCTGTATCGTTGCAGCTTTCTTCGTATGGAAGCTGGTACCTGAAACCAAGGGAAAGAGCTTGGAGGATATGAGCAAGCTCTGGAAGAAAGATTAGGATACTGAAATATAGAATAAAAAAAGTGGCGCGATAGCTGGAGAGCTATCGCGCCTTTTTATGTAGTTTTCACGCTGAGTGATAAATTCAGACCATATATTTGTAAGTTGTTTGTATTTAAAAGAGTATTAACTTTATTTCTTGAATTTGAATTAGAATCATAGGGTGATTCTTTTTATTTCTTGAATGTCAGAACCATGATGTATGGAACAGAACCGTATGTACCTACAGTTGTCTTAAATGCATCATTCACCATTTCTGTGCCATTATAGATAGCGCCTGGTGTGAGATAGAGCAGGAAGTTCTTCTTGGTTTGGTCTAATCCTGCAGCAGCATATCCATTGAGAGCATAGAATTTCATAGTATAATTGTTGTTCTGCTCATCCTTGAAAGTGATGTTGTTTGTTGCTGTATAGAAGAAAAGGGTTGTTGCGTCCACAGGGTAAAGCTTTCCAGACAAAGTCTGATTTGGTACTTCTGAAATCAACTTGCTGTATTTCTCGTTCTTCACATACTTAGCCAACAACTTAACAGGGAAGTTGCTGATAAGATAAGTACTGTCTGATGGATTGATAGTGATGTTGGTAACAATACTGTCCTTCTCCTGAATATTGTTGTTCTTATCAGCAGGGAAGAGGATACCGCACTGGTGAGAACCGCCTACGTTCAGCATCATGTTATAGGCTTCCTGTTTGGTTGGAAGCTGCATACCGTTGTCACTGCTTGAGTTACAAGAGGTGAATGACATAGCTGCAAAGAGTACAGCCAAAATTGAGAATAATGTAATTTTCTTCATTGTCTTATGAAATTTTATTTTGTCTTTTGTTATTTTTGTCTTATGAAATTTTATTTTATTCTAATTTTTTGTTTCTATGTGGGAATCTTTCCGGCACCTTTGGGTATCCGAGGGCATTTTTTGCCCTACATTACCATTATATAAAACGCAGAAAGGCAAGAATCTTGCATCTGTTTTGGTTAATGAGAGTTAAAAGAATCCACCTCCCCGAACCATATACGAAAAAAGGACTTCCCTTAACGGAAAGTCCTTTTCTGAGACTGTGACTCGCATGGGGCTCGAACCCATGACCCCAACATTAAAAGTGTTGTGCTCTACCAGCTGAGCTAGCGAGTCAATCTCTAACTTTATGTTCAAAAGCGAGTGCAAAGGTACGACTATTTTTTGAAATCACCAAATATTTAGTCGTTTTTTTATTATTTTTCTTCGATTTTGCCCGTTTCAGAGGCTGTTTCCGGTGGTTCCTGCCCTAAATTCTCTTCATATTGCGGCTTTTCTCTCGTAACATACCGCTGCCAATAAGCTATGAGAAGGGTGGTGAGCGGAAGGGCAACAATCAGCCCCAGGAAGCCCAGCAGAGCCCCCCATATCGAAAGACTCAGGAGCAGGATGGCTGGGTTCAAGCCCATCGCCTTGCCCATGATCTTCGGCGTAACCACCATATCCGTAATCACCTGAACCACGCAGAATACCAATACCGCCAGTCCGAAGACTACCCAGAAGTTCTGTCCCGTATCTGCCGCCTTGAGCATCGCCAGGAATGCCGTAGGAATGAGGGCAAAGGTATGAAGATACGGTACCAGATTCATGATGCCGATCAGAATGCCCAGACCTATCGCCATCGGGAAACCGATGATGGTGAAGCCGATGCAGAACATGATGCCCATACAGAGCGACACCATTCCCTGACCTCGGATATAGTTGTTGAGCTCGCGCTCTACATCCTTCATCAGTGCTGTCCAGAACGGACGGTTCTTCTTCGGGAAGATGCGCACCCAGTTGGCTGTCAGGGTTTCGTAATCGAGCAGGATGAAGAACATATATAATAAGGTAATCATAGAAGCCACGATACTCATCAGCACGGTTGCCGTCTGGCTCACTACAGAGAATACCTTCGGCATCGTGGTCTTCAGGGCATCGCTGAAGTCCTTGCTCTTCAAAAATCGTTCTATGGTGCTCTGGTTGTCCTGCAGCCACTCCTTGATTAGCATCGTGAGATTGTTGGTATGGGTGGTTTGATGAACCCATCGGGTCAACACTTCTCCCAGTTTGTCAAACTGGTCGATCATCGGCGGGATGATGAGCCAGATGACACCTCCCACGATGGCAATCGCAGCTCCCATTGCCAGCAGAATGGACAGGGCACGGACCTTGACATGGAGTTTCTTCTCGATGAACTTCACGACGGGATAGAGCAGGTATGCGAAAAACCATGCTATAAAGAAAGGAAGCAGTACATCACTCAGATAGTTGGTGATGTAGAGCACTGCAATGACGAGGGTAACAATACCAGCCCATCTGATGAACTTATCGAACGTAATCTCCTTACTCATTTACTTTGAACTTTGAATTTTGAACTTTGAACTTTGAGCCTTGAACATTGAACTTTGAATCTTGAACTTTGAACTTTATGATTAGCAAAGCTGTTGGATTCTTCGCTCTTCGTTCTTCACTCTTCGTTCTTCACTTTCATCTATTTCTCCTGGTTGATGGCTTTCTGGTAGCAGTCTCTGCAGAGCGGCTCGTATTCATCCTGCTCACCCAGGAGCACGCGCTTGTCGTTAGCCACCAGTCGATGGCTGACGTATGCCAGGGCGCCGCATTTCACGCAGATGGCGTGCACCTTGGTCACATCATCGGCGATGGCACAGAGAGCCGGAATCGGACCGAAGGGAACCCCCTTGAAATCCATATCCAGACCCGCCACGATGACGCGTACGCCGCGGTTGGCGAGTTCGTTGCAGACCTCCACCAATCCATTGTCCAAGAACTGAGCCTCGTCGATACCGACCACGTCAATATCCGAAGCCAATAGCAATATCGATCCGGAAGAGTCAATAGGAGTAGATCGGATAGAGTTCTGGTCATGGCTCACTACATTGTCTTCGGAGTAGCGGGTATCTATCGCCGGCTTGAAGATTTCCACCTTCTGTCTGGCGAAGCTGGCACGCTTCATTCTTCGGATCAGTTCCTCGGTTTTTCCGGAGAACATCGATCCGCACACCACTTCAATTCTTCCGGGGCGGTGTGCCTCCCCATTCAGTATTTCAGTCATTTCGGGGACAAAATTACTAATAAGGTTTTAAAAAATGCAAAGATACGCAGTTTTTTTTTGCTATGAAAGATTAATTAACTACATTTGTACCCACTTATGGGCATATTATATATCGTACCGACTCCAGTAGGCAATATGGAGGACATGACAATGCGAGCCATCCGGGTCTTGAAAGAGGCAGATATGGTGCTCGCTGAGGACACTCGGACATCGAGCGTCCTGCTTAAGCATTTCGATATTAAAAATCGATTAGTGGCGCATCATAAGTTTAATGAGCATGGCACATCGGCTGGCATCGTAGAGCGATTGAAGGCTGGTGAGACCATCGCCTTGATCAGTGATGCAGGAACCCCAGGCATCAGCGACCCTGGTTTCTATCTGGCTCGTGAGGCTGCGAAAGCAGGCATCACCGTGCAGACCCTTCCGGGACCTACGGCTTGTATCCCAGCCATCGTGTCGTCCGGATTACCTTGCGACAGATTCTGCTTCGAGGGATTCATCCCGCAGAAGAAGGGCAGACAAACCTATCTGGAATCGCTCAAGGATGAGGTGCGCACCATGATCTTCTACGAGTCACCCTATCGAGTGGTGAAGACCTTGCAGCAGTTTGCCGAGGTTTTTGGAGAAGACAGACAGGTGAGCTGCTGCCGTGAAATCTCGAAGTTGCACGAGGAAAGTGTGCGTGGAAGCCTTGCCGAGGTGATCGCTCACTTTCAGGAGACGGAACCGCGCGGTGAGTTCGTCATCGTACTGGCGGGCAAGGATCCCAAGCAGCTGAAGGAGGAATTGAAGGAAAAGCGACGCGAAGAGCGTAAGAACAATAAATAAAAAAGTATTAATCATAAAATTTACAAAAAGGAGAAGGATTATGAAAAAGCTATTAATGATGGCATGCCTCGCAGCCTTTGTCTTAACTGGATGTAATGACGGCAAAAACAATGCCGCTAACAGTGAGTCTCAAGCTGATTCGCTCAACAGCATCATCGCACAGAAGGATAGCGAACTGAATGATATGTTGGGCACTCTCAATGAGATTGAGGATGGTCTCAACCAGATTAATGAGGCCGAGAACCGTGTGGTGCTCTTGAAGGATGGCGAAGGTGCCACCAAGAGACAGAAGCTCAAGGAGGATGTGCAGTTCATCGCTACTCGCATGAAGCAGAACAAGGAGCTCCTCGCCAAGTTGCAGAAGCAGTTGGCTAACAGCTCTATCCAAGGCGACCAGCTCAAGAAGACCATCGAGAACCTGCAGAAGCAGCTGGTTGAGAAGGAGAAGCAGCTCCAGGCACTCCGTGAGGAGTTGGATAGTAAGGATATCCACATCGCTGCTCTTGATGAGACTATCAACAACTTGAACACCAAGACCAGCAACCTTACCAAGGAAAGCAGTAAGAAGACTGAGGTGATCAATGCTCAGGATAAGCAGCTCAACACTGCATGGTATGTATTCGGTACCAAGAAGGAGCTGAAGAACCAGCACATCATGGAGGATGGCAAGGTTATGACCGGTAACTTCAACAAGAGCTACTTTACAAAGGTAGATATCCGTGAGGTTTCTGAGATCAAGCTCTATTCTAAGTCAGCCAAGTTGCTCACTACTCATCCTTCAAGCTCTTATACTCTGGTTCGTGATGCCAACAAGCAATATACTCTCCGCATCACCAACTCTCAGATTTTCTGGAGCACCAGCAAGTACCTGGTTGTTCTCGTGAAGTAACGGAGTATTGGGTTAGAAACGAATGTTGATGCACTGAAACCGTGCATCAAGGCTGAAATATAAAAAAGATGATGCACTGAAACGGTGCATCATCTTTTTTTGTGTATAGTTTGATACTGTCTTATCTTTTCCTGGCAAAGAATTGCTGCATGAGTGCGCGGCACTCATCTTCCAATACGCCCGATGTAACCAGGGTTTTGGGATGCAGTGCCTGGGGTGCATATTTGGTATAGCCCCTTTTTTCATCTCCGGCACCATACACCACACGGCTGATCTGCGACCATCCCAAGGCTCCGGCGCACATCACGCACGGCTCTACGGTGACATAGAGGGTACAGTCTTTCAGATATTTCCCGCCCAGCATGTTCGCTCCGGATGTAATCGCCTGCATCTCGGCATGGGCGGTAACATCGGTAAGCATCTCCGTAAGATTGTGGGCTCTCGAGATGATGCGGTCCCTGCAAACGATGACGGCACCTACCGGAATCTCGTCTTCGTCGAATGCCGCCTGCGCCTCCATCAGCGCACGGCGCATATATTCTTCGTCTTTTTTCAGATTGTCTTCCATATTTCTATTCTTTATGATTTCTCTTTTTCTATTTTTGTGCAAAAATACATAAAAAACTTTGATGGATGAAAGAAAAGTGTTATTTTTGCATAGTAATAGTGCCTTTTGTGCGGAAAATGATGCCGCCAGGGGTAAACATAAGAAAATAATCTATGGCTGAACATAATGATTTGGGCAAATGGGGAGAAGATGAGGCGGTGCTCTATCTGGAAGATGAGGGCTATACCATCGTAGATCGTGACTGGAGGCTAGGCCGCCGCGACCTGGATATCCTTGCCTTTTCGCCCGATGGCAACACGCTGGTGGTGGTAGAGGTGAAGACTCGCACCGGCGAGGAATACCAGCAGCCCGAAGAGGCTGTTACCCGGAGCAAGATGAGGAATCTTGCCATAGCTGCCAATGCTTATGTCAAGGAATACCAGGTGGACAAAGTGTTGCGCTTTGATGTCATCTCCATCGTGGGATGCGCTCATCAGGTGAAGAGTCTGCAACATCTCAAGGATGCCTTCAATCCGATGCTCATCCTTTGAGGCAGATGCTTACATATATATAATTAAGGTGAAAATGGAAACAAAGATCATAAGAATGCAGGAAGTGGATTCTACGAATACCTTCCTGAAGGGAATGAAAACCTGCGAGGATGATACACTCATCGTGGCTGTAGCCGATTATCAGACGGCAGGCAGAGGACAGGGCTCGCATACCTGGGAGAGCGAACCGGGCAAGAACCTCCTCTTCAGTTTGCTGATGACTCCTACCTGGGTGCCCGTACGCCAGCAGTTCCTGCTCTCTGAGGCAGGAGCCCTAGCCGTCAAGGATGCCCTGGATACCTATACCGACGGCATTACGCTGAAATGGCCGAACGATGTATATTGGAACGACAGGAAGATCAGCGGCACGCTGATAGAGACCTCTATCGATTCCAAGGGCATCAAGCGATGCATCTTCGGTACCGGGGTGAACATCAATCAGACCGAGTTCCACAGCGATGCGCCCAATCCGGTATCCCTGGCTCAGATTCTGGGTCACGAGGTGGATAGGGAAGAGGTGCTGCAGAAGATCATCGAGGCATTCAAGAAGTATTATGAGCTGCTCCGCCGTGCCGACTATATGGATGTTTCGGGCATCTATCATCTCTCGCTCTACCGCCGCAAGGGATTCCACTGGTACGAGGATGCCGACGGCAAGTTTGAGGGTGCCTTCGTAGAGGTGGAAGATGACGGCCATCTCATCCTTCACGACAGGAAGGGAATGATCCGGTCGTATGCCTTTGGCGAAATCAGATTCCTGATTCCTTCAGCAAATATGAAACAATAAACATTAAACAAGATATTTATGGCAAAGTTTAAAAGAATTCTTTTGAAGTTGAGCGGTGAGAGCCTGATGGGCAAGCAGAGCTTCGGCATCGACCCTGAGCGCTTGAGTGATTATGCTAAGCAGATTAAGGAAGTTCACGAGATGGGCGTGCAGATCGGTATCGTGATCGGTGGTGGTAACATTTTCCGCGGATTGAGCGGAAGCCAGAAGGGATTCGACCGTGTGAAGGGCGACCAGATGGGTATGTGTGCCACCGTCATCAATTCTCTCGCCCTGAGCAGTGCCCTCGGTGCACTGGGCGTGAAGAACAAGGTGCTTACAGCTATCCGCATGGAGCCTATCGGTGAGTTCTACACCAAGTGGAAGGCCATCGAGGCAATGGAAGACGGCTACATCTGCATCTTCTCAGCAGGTACCGGCAGCCCATATTTTACTACCGATACCGGTTCTTCACTCCGTGGTATCGAGATTGAGGCAGACGTGATGCTCAAGGGTACCCGTGTGGACGGCATCTATACCGCCGACCCAGAGAAGGATCCTACCGCTACCAAGTTCAAGGACATCACCTATGATGAAATCTACACCAAGGGCTTGAAGGTGATGGACCTCACGGCTACTACCATGTGCAAGGAGAACGACCTTCCTATCTACGTATTCAATATGGATGTAGTAGGCAACCTGAAGAAGGTGATGGAAGGTGAAGAGATTGGTACACTCGTACACAACTAATCATCAGAGATCATATAAAAAAATAAGGCTTACTTCCCGCCGGAAGTAAGCCTTTGTTATTCCTTAATCTTTTTATCTTTGTTAGAAAGCTGATGCCTATACTAACAATTAACGCCTTTCCTTGAAAAGGAAATGACAAAACCTATATTTTTATTTTTTCTTCAGAAACATCATCCAGGAGAGAAGTACGTACACCAGGATGATAGGCCACCATCCCTCCAGAAATCCTCTTGCTCCTTCGGCAGCCACAGATACCGCAAGAACGGCAATAGCGAAACCGGCGAAGCAATACTTCACCTCGTTGCCCTTGAACGACCACTGCTTGAACTTCAGGGCGAACAGCGGCAACTCGCATACCAGCAGGAAGCTGGTGATGAAAATCAGCGCCAGCACGAGATATATCGACCAGCTCTGGTTGGTAATCCAGCTGGGGCTGCTTACTACCAGCGAACCCCAGAACAGCGCATTGGCTGGCGTAGGTACGCCGATGAAAGAGGTTGTCTGGCGCTCATCCAGGTTGAACTTCGCCAGTCTCAGGGCAGAGAAAGCTGCGATGATGAAGGCTACGTATGGCAACCAAGGGCGCAAAGGCTCCAGAAACTCCGGATACTCCATTACAAAGAGTTGTGAGAATACGATGGTGGCGGGTGCTACGCCAAAGGTCACATCGTCGGCAAGCGAGTCCAGCTCCTTGCCGATAGGCGATGAAACGTGCAGCAAGCGGGCGCTCATACCATCGAAAAAGTCAAAAACAGCTCCAATGATAATCCACAACAGTGCCATTTCGGGATTTCCCCCGAAGGCAAACGATGTAGCGATGCAGCCTGAGATGAGGTTGCAGCAGGTAATCGTGTTTGGAATATGCTTCTTAATACTCATTTTTTCTTATTTCAGTTTTGCTATGATTGTCTGATCACCTGTGGTTGACTGTCCCATCTTCACGCATACTTCCGTGCCGAGAGGCAGATATACATCCACTCGTGACCCCAGTTTGATGAATCCGAGATGCTCATCGATGTAGCACTCTTCTCCCTCCTTGGCATAGGTTACGATGCGGCGGGCTACGGCACCGGCAATCTGTCGGCACAATACATCCACGCCCTCTGGGGTAGTGATCATCGTGTCGGCGTGCTCGTTCTCCTCGCTCGCCTTAGGCAGCCATGCCTTCAGGAACTTTCCGTCCTCGTGCTTCACGAACTTCACCTTGCCATCCACCGGAAACCAGTTGGCATGTACGTTCCAGAGACTCATGAAGATGGAAATCATCAGTCGCTTATCGTTGAAGTAAGGTGCATTCTCCACTTCCTCTATCACCACGATCTTGCCGTCGGCAGGAGCTACCACGAGTTTCTCGGTATCTTCCACGTTCAGGAATCTGATCGGGCATCGGTAGAAGTTGAGCACGATACCATATACTACACCGAAGACCACAAGAAATGCCCAGAAAGGTATCTTGTTGTCAAAGGCCATCCACAGTACTGCTGCGACAGCCACCAGTGCTATACCGCCGAACACCAGCTGGTCGGTGCCTTCACGGTGAATTCTTATCTTTTTTAGTTTCTTTATTTTTTGTCCCATGAGAAAGGTTTACGTTTTTATTTTCGGTGCAAAGGTACGTCATTTTTATCGTTTTTGCAAATTTTTCTCCCATTTCTTTTGGCAATATCAACTTTTAGCAGTAACTTTGTTCTCAAATTACGAATTTTAACGCAAAAAATGGAAGATTTTGTTCATTTACATGTCCATACACAGTATTCCATCCTCGACGGCCAGTCCAAGATTCCACGTCTGGTGGACAAGGCCATCAAGGATGGTATGAAGGGTATGGCAGTAACCGATCATGGTGTGATGTTCGGCATCAAGGAGCTGGTTGACTATTGCGGAAAGGTCAACAAAGACCGCAAGAAGGAGGGACTCGAACCCTTCAAGCCCATCATCGGTTGCGAGATGTATGTGGCACGACGCACCAAGGGCGACCGCGAGAAGGACAAGGGCGATATGAGTGGTTACCACCTCATCGTGCTCGCCAAGAACTATAACGGATACAAGAACCTCATCAAGCTGGTGAGCAATTCGTGGGTGGATGGATACTACATGCGCCCTCGAACCGACCGTGCCGACCTGGAGAAGTATCACGAAGACCTCATCGTCTGCTCGGCATGTATCGCCGGCGAGGTGCCAGCCAAGATCCTGAAGGGCGATATCGCCGGAGCCCGTGAGGCATGCGAGTGGTATCACAATCTCTTCGGCGATGACTATTACCTGGAACTGCAGCGCCACAAGGTGCCCGATGATCCGAGCCTGCTCGCCAACCGCGAGGCTTACGAACTGCAGCAGAAGGCGAACAAGGTGCTCATCGAGTTTGCCAGGGAATACGGCATCAAGCTCGTATGCACCAACGACTGCCACTTCGAGGACAAGGAGACTGCCGAGGCGCACGACCATCTGCTCTGCATCGCCACCGGCAAGGACCTGGACGATCCTAACCGCATGCGCTACTCCAAGCAGGAGTGGTTCAAGACCCGCGAGGAGATGAACGAAGTGTTCTCTGATATCCCCGAGGCGCTCTCGAATACCCTCGAAGTATTGGATAAGGTGGAAATCTACAGCATCGATCACGGTCCTATCATGCCGTTCTTCCCCATTCCGGAGAGTTTCGGTACCGAGGAGCAGCTGCGCCAGAAGGTGTCGGAAGAAGACCTCTACAGGGAGTTTACCACTGATGAGAATGGAGAGAACCAGCTGTCGCCCGAGGAAGGTCAGAAGGTAATCGACCGTCTGGGCGGCTACGACAAGATATACCGCATCAAGTTTGAGGCTGAATACCTGCGCCACCTCGCCTACGAGGGAGCCAGGAAGCTTTATGGCGATCCGCTGCCCGAGAATGTGGATGAGCACGTGAACTTCGAGCTCCACGTGATGAAGACCATGGGTTTCCCGGGCTACTTCCTCATCGTGTCCGACTTCATCAGGGCGGCACGCGAAGAGCTGGGCGTAATGGTGGGCCCGGGCCGTGGTTCAGCGGCGGGTTCCGTAGTGGCATATTGCCTGGGAATCACCAAGATAGACCCTCTGAAGTACGACCTGCTGTTTGAGCGTTTCCTGAACCCAGACCGTGTGAACCTGCCTGATATCGATACCGACTTCGATGACGACGGCCGAGGCAAGGTGTTGCGCTGGGTAATGGATAAGTACGGTCACGAGAACTGTGCCCACATTATTACATACGGTTCGATGGCCACCAAGAACTCCATCAAGGATGTGGCGCGCGTAGAGAAGCTGCCTTTGGACAAGGCGAATGCACTCTGCAAGGCGATTCCCGACCGTCTGCCCGACGGAGCGAAGATGAACCTTGCCAACGCCATCAAATATACCCCGGAGCTGAAGGAGGCAGAATACTCCAGCGACCCCCGCGAGAGCAATACCATCAAGTATGCCCGCATGCTCGAGGGTACCATCCGCGGCACGGGTATCCATGCCTGCGGATTCATCATCTGCCGCGACCCTATCAGCAACTGGGTGCCTGTATCTACCGCCGATGACCCTGATTTCCCGGGACTGAAGACGGCTGTAACCCAGTACGACGGTCATGTGATCGAGACCACCGGACTCATCAAGATGGACTTCCTGGGTCTGAAGACCCTCTCCGAGATGAAGGAGGCGTGCAAGGTAATCAAGCAGACCACGGGCGATGTCGTAGATCTCGATACCATCCCTATCGACGATGAGCTTACCTATCAGCTCTACCAGCGCGGCCAGACCATCGGAACCTTCCAGTTTGAGTCGCCGGGTATGCAGAAGTATCTCCGCGAGCTGAAGCCTACGGTTTTCGAGGACCTCATCGCCATGAACGCCCTCTACCGTCCGGGACCTATGGATTACATCCCCGACTTCATTGCCCGCAAGAACGGACAGCAGGCCATCACCTACGATATCCCCTGCATGGAGAAATACCTCAAGGATACCTACGGCATCACGGTGTATCAGGAGCAGGTGATGCTCCTTTCCCGCCAGCTGGCAAGCTTCACCCGAGGCGAGTCGGATGCCCTCCGTAAGGCGATGGGTAAGAAGAAGAAGGCTATCGTAGATGCGATGAAGCCGAAGTTCATCAAGCAGGGACAGGAGAACGGTCACGACCCGGCTGTGCTCGAGAAAATCTGGGGCGACTGGGAGAAGTTTGCCTCCTACGCCTTCAACAAGTCGCACGCCACCTGCTATTCGTGGGTAGCCTATCAGACAGCCTATCTCAAGGCGCACTATCCAGCCGAATATATGGCAGCGCTGATGACCCGCCGCTTTGCGCAGATCACCGAGATTACCAAGCTGATGGAGGAGTGCCAGTCGATGGACATCAAGACCCTGGGACCGGATGTAAACGAGAGCTACCGTGCCTTCGGTGTGAACGAGCATGGCGAGATACGCTTCGGACTCTCCGCCATCAAGGGAATGGGAACTCCTGCCGCCGATGCCATCGTGGCAGAGCGCCTGAAGAACGGCCCTTATAAGAACATCTTCGATTTTGCCGAGCGCGTGGATTTCTCCAATGTCAACCGCAAGGCATTCGAAAGTCTGGCTCTGAGTGGCGGTTTCGACAGCTTCGGCATCCGCCGCGAGCAGTACTTCGGCAAGAACAGCAAGGGCGATACCTTCCTGGATACGCTCGTAAGATACGGTCAGCTCTACCAGCAGGAGCAGCGCGAGGCAGCCACCTCGCTCTTCGGAGGCGTAGAGGCGGTGGAGATAGCCACCCCTCCTATACCGGAAGCTGAATCCTGGAGCACCATCGAGAGGCTCAACAGGGAGCGTGAGCTCGTGGGCATCTATCTCTCGGCTCATCCGCTCGACGATTACGAAATCATCCTCCGCAACCTCTGCAATACCCACTGCTCTGAACTGGGCGACAAGGTGGAGCTTGCCAAGAAGGAGGATGTGGTGTTCGGCGGCATCATCACCGGTGTGAAATCCAAGTTCACCAAGACAGGAAAGCCGTGCGGCTTCGTCACCATCGAGGATTTCGAAGGATCGGGCGAGCTGGCGCTCTTTGGTGAGGACTGGGGCAACTGGCGAGGCATCATGGTAGAGGGCAGCACCATCTTCGTTACGGCGAAGTGTGTGTCCCGTTACGGCAACAGCAACTATCTCGACTTCAAGATCAGCACCGTGGAGTATCTCCAGACCGTGAAGGAGAACCGCCTGGAGAAGTTTACCATCATCGTGGACAGTACGGTGATAGACGAAACGCTGGTGAATGATATCAAGACGCTGGTGGAGAATGATGAGGGCAAGGCACAGCTCTTCCTTCAGATTCACGATGCCGAGACCAAGACCAATGTGCTGCTGCGTGCGCAGGACCGCACGGTGGGAGTGAGCAGGGATCTGATACAGTTTGTCAACGACCATCCGAAGATGTCGTATCAGATCAATTAAAAATAATTCATGAGAATATTATTAACTATATAAAAAGGTAGAAAAAAATGGAAGTAACAATTACAACCGAGAATTTCGAGAGTTACAAGAATGGCGAGTTGCCATTGGTAGTAGATTTGTGGGCTACATGGTGTGGCCCTTGCCGTCAGATTGCTCCTATCGTGTCAGAATTGGCAGAGGAGTTTGACGGTAAGTTGGTAGTTGGTAAGTGTGATGTAGAGGAGAACGACGACATCGCAATGGAGTTTGGCGTTCGCAATATCCCTACCATCCTTTTCTTCAAGGGTGGCCAGCTCGTTGACAAGTTTGTTGGTGCAGCCAACAAGTCAACCCTCAAGGAGAAGTTTGAGGCTCTGCTGTAAGAGTGGGCAGAAGACTAAAAAAAATACGTCCCGGTGCGGCATCAGCTGCATCGGGACGTATGCTTTTTGTTAGAATCCGAATTTGTGAAATAGCCTCTAGAATTCTACGCTTCTGCTACCATCTTCCTCCACGGTGATGGTCACCTTGGTACAATCCTCCGGCAGCAGGTCCTCGATGAGTTCCGGCCACTCCAGGAAGCAGAGGTTTCCGCTGTAGAAGTAATCCTCGTATCCCATATCATACACCTCATCAATCTTCTTGATGCGGTAGAAATCGAAATGGTAGATAGGATCGCCGTTTCCGGCAGTGTATTCGTTGACGAGAGCGAAGGTAGGCGAGGTGATTACATCCTCCACGCCCAGTTCCTCGCAGATAGCTTTAACGAAAGTTGTCTTTCCGGCACCCATCTTGCCATAGAAGGCAAAGACCTTGCCGTCGCCCATGTTCTGCAGGAATTCCTTGGCTGCAGCATGGATGTTGTCTAATGAATCAATCTTAATCTTCATATATTTAATTTTTAATTTTAATTTCTCTTTCTCGGTGTCAGTGTGATGATCGGAATGAGCATTTCCTCCATCGAGATGCCACCGTGCTGGAAGGTATCCTTGTAGTACGAAACGTAGTAATTGTAGTTGTTCGGATAGGCGAAGAAGGCGTCTCCGTAGGCAAAGACATACGATGTACTCAGGTTGGGAGCAGGCAACTGTGCCCTTTTCGGGTCCCTGATGGTGAAAACCTCCTTGGCATTGCAGGCCAGGTTCTTGCCCAACTTGTAGCGCAGGTTGGTATTCGTGTTGCGGTCGCCGATGATCTTGATGGGCTTTGAGGCGCGGATGCTTCCGTGGTCGGTGGTGATCACCACCTTGCAGTCATCCTGCGACAGTCTTCTGAACAGTTCCGAGAGCACCGAGTGGCGCAGCCAGCTCTGCGTGATGCTGCGGTAGGCACTCTCCGTATTGGCGAGCTCGCGTACCATCTTCGATTCCGTCCGGGCATGCGAGAGCATGTCGATGAAGTTGATTACCAGCACGTTCAGGTCCTTCTCCCTGCATTCGTTGTAGTGCTCCATAAACCGGTCGGCGCCCTGCGAATCGTTCACCTTGTGATAGCTGAAGCTGTATCGCTTGCGGTATCTGTCGAGCAACGTCTGTATCAGCGGCTCCTCGTTCAGGTTCTTGCCCTCCTCCTCGTCTTCATCCACCCAGAGCTCCGGAAACATCTCGGCAATCCTGTTGGGCATCAGACCGCTGAAGATGGCGTTCCGGGCGTATTGCGTGGCGGTAGGCAGGATGCTCATATACATATCTTCGTCTATGTCGAACAGCTCGCCGATGTCAGCCGCCAGCATCTTCCACTGGTCGTATCTGAAGTTGTCTATCACGATGAGGAACACTTTCTCGCCCTTGTCCAGAATCGGGAAGATCCTGTTTCTGAAGACATCCGGGCTCATCATCGGGCGGTCGTCGGAAGAAGATGCATTCCCATTCTTCTCGGCATTCCCATTCTTCCCGGTATTCCCATTCCTCATCAGGTCTATCCATTCCAGATAGTTCCTGGCGATGAATTTGGCGAATCCGATGTTAGCCTCCTCCTTCTGCATGGCGAGCATCTCGGTCATCTGGCTATCGGTATCGCTCAGTTCCAGTTCCCATTTCACGAGTCTTCTGTATATCTCCATCCAGTCGCTGCAGGTACGGCAGTCCATCATCTTCAGTGCAATCTGCTGGTAGTCCTGCTGGTATCCGCTCTGCGTCATCTCGGTCACGATATCCTTTTGGTGGATGTTCTTTTTCAGCGAGAGCAGGATTTGGTTCGGGTTGACGGGCTTGATGAGATAGTCGGCGATTTTCGACCCGATAGCCTGGTCCATGATGTTTTCCTCTTCGCTCTTGGTACACATCACAACGGGAGTAGCGGGCTGGATGTCCTTGATTTGCTGCAGGGTCTCCAGGCCGCTCAGTCCAGGCATCATTTCATCGAGGAGGATGAGGTCGAAGGATTGCTGTCGGCATAGCTCGATGGCATCCGAGCCATTGCTCACCGTGGCAACCTCGTAACCCTTTTTCTCCAGGAAGATGATATGTGCCTTGAGGAGCTCAATTTCATCATCGATCCATAGTAATAATCCGTTGCTCATATTGCATTATCCTTTTAGAGTATCTTTTTGCTGTATCCTTTTAGGATATATTTTTATTTTCGAGGTGCTAAAGTACAAAGAATAATTGAATGACGGAAGAGAGTTGTGGTTAAAGAAACTTAATTGAAAAAAAAAGGTGTGTCATAAGTTTAGATTATGGCAGCCGAAGTCGGGCTGAAAGTCCAAAAGCTCCTAGCCCAGGGCATCGCCCTGGGTAATGTTGACAAAAAGTAAAGTCGCCCTGAAACCCAGGGCGTGGAACTCCAGCCCGAGGAGGTGAACGTGCGCCTGGGCAGGGTTTCGGGTAAGAAGGCGCAGAAGATGAAGGGCACTACGGCGATTCCCGTATCTGGCTGCATCGCCTGAATCTTCAGGATTCTCGGTCTTTTTTATAATATTAAGGTCGGGAATCCGTTATTATTATCGAAGATAAAAGTAATCAATCAAAAATAATAAAAAGAAAGAAAAGAAGAAACAATGCTCAAGATTGTCATGATCATGCTATGCGGAATAGGTACGGGGTACCTGCTCCGCAACAAGAAAATGAGTTTTATCGGCCGTGTCATCACGGCGCTTATCTGGGTACTCCTCTTCCTGCTCGGCATCGAGGTGGGAGCGAACCCTCGTATTATCAATGGTCTTCAGACCCTGGGACTCGAAGCCATCGTGCTTACGATAGCCGGAAGTCTGGGTAGTGCAATCTTTGCGTGGGCATTGTGGAGATATGTCTGCAGAAAGGAGGCTGTGAAATGAAAGGCAGTCTGATTATCGTTGGCTTCTTCGTGCTGGGCATCATCGTGGGAGTGTGGGATGTGATTCCTGCCAGTTTCCTGGCGAGCGACGTGAGCTATTATGCCCTCTGCTGCCTGATGTTCTGCGTGGGTATCAGCATCGGTTGCGATACCTCTATCCTGAAGAGTTTCAGAAAGGTGAATCCCCGACTGATGATGCTGCCGGTGATGACCATCCTGGGAACCTTTGCCGGATGCGCGGCTGCCTCCCTGATACTGGGACACCGTCAGCTCTCCGACTGTCTCGCCATCGGTTCGGGCTTCGGATACTACTCATTGTCGAGCATCTTCATCACGCAGTATCGGGGTGCCGAGCTGGGAACCATCGCCCTGCTTGCCAACATCTTCCGTGAGATTCTCACCCTTCTTGGTGCGCCTCTGCTGGCGAAGTATTTCGGCAAGCTGGCGCCTATCAGTGTGGGTGGAGCCACCACGATGGATACCACATTGCCTATCATCACCCGCTATTCGGGCGAGAGCTTCATCATCGTTTCCATCTTCCACGGCTTCTGCGTAGATTTCTCCGTACCGTTCCTGGTTACCTTCTTCTGTTCGCTCTAACGGCTTCCTTGCCGCTAGAGCTTTCTTGCTTTATCAGAATCCATCCAGCTCGATGTATTCATCATCGGCTTCAGATTCTGGGGCATTCGAGTCATCGAAGTAGATGCCGGTATCGGTATCTTCTGCGGGCTGGCTCTCGATATCGATTCCATTATCTTCAGGATTCTTCTTCTGAGAATCATTTTCTTCCTTCAGAGCATCTTCCTCCTTCTGGGAATCCTTATCCACTACGATTTCCGTTGGCTCCATCAGCAGGCGCTTCTTGCTGATCTTCAGCGGTGCGAAGTGGCGGGTGTAGAACTTGTCGTAATCATCATACGAGAGATTTCTGCCCAGAAGCTCGAGGTTCGGCTCGCTGATCACGTAGCTTCTCGCCTTGGAAATCAGACGGAGGATGCCGGCTTGCTGATGCAGCTCGTTGGCATACTGGCGCGCCTCGTCGTAGTTCTGGAAACCGCTTACCTGCAGGCGATGCAACCCCTGAAGGTCTTCGATGCTGATGTCGAAATTGCGCGCCATATAGGTGGTGAAGTTATACTTGGCTACCTCGAAGAGCAGCTGGTTCTCGTTGACGGAATCTGGACTGTAGGCGAGCAGGAAGATAAACCGGTCGTTGCGGTCGGCTGAGAATCCTTTCTGCTGAGTGGAGTCCTGGGAACTGAGCACATCGCTGCGTTTCGCCCAGACATTACTCAGGTCGAACTTTCCGCCGTAGAGTCGTCTTCCGGCATTCACGCCGTTTACGATCATTCCCGCCATCTCGCTCAACCGGCTGTTGGGATATTGCGCTATCACCTGGTTCATCTTTTCCAGGCATTCGGAAACCTTGCCCTCGTTGAGCAGGGTCATACCGCTGATGAAGAGGAACTTGTCGCGATTGGCGCCAGTAGGGAACCGCTTGTCTGATATTTCCGAGTTGTGCATCACCGCCTCGTACTTGCCCTCCTTGAATGCCTGATAGGTGAGGGTGTAGATGGAATCTTCGATGTGTACACCCATCCTCGCATTCTCCAGATAGTAAGGGTCGGAGAGGAGGGCTGTGAACTGGCTTTTTGGGTAATCCTTCTTTAATTTATCGACATAACTGTTCGCCATCTGAGTTTGCTTCTTTCGGGAATAAAGCAGATACAGATGGTAATAGGCTTCGTCGAGATGCTTGAAATCCGGGTAGTTGTCCACCAGTCGGAGCAGCATCTTCTTGCTCAGTGCCAGGTTGTCGAGCCGGTCCTTGAAGATGATTCCGGCATGGTATAAGCCATCCGCCAGGAGCTGGTTGCTCGCTGACATCTGCTCTGGGGTGAACGGAATCTGAGCCAGATAATAAGCCCGCTGATGAGGGCCGAGGCTGGCGCTATCGGCAGATGGTTTGCCGGATTCTTCCTGGGATAAAGAATGGGATAGAACGTCTCGTGATGCATCAGGCTGAAGCTTGGAATCTGTTCCTTGAGCGATATCCGTTTCTTGTGCCGAAGCTACAACTGTTTTGTTGATTCGCTGCCAGTTGTCGAGGTTCTTTCGCTTTCCCCAGAGTTTCTCGAAGAGCGCCTTACCCTGGCTTACGGCTACAGGGGAATAGAAATACCAGGTATTGGTGTTCCCGAATCCGTTTCCGGAACCATTCCTGGAACCATTCCCATCAACTCCTCCTTCATATTCCGAATTCATCTCAGCACCATCTTCCCATCTCCTTCTTTCTTCCTCTTTCTCCTTTCTTTTCAGGGCAGCTATCACACGGTCGATGGCTGCATTCCTGTCTCTCTCGTCCATTTTGGCAAGAGACTGCAGGGAATCCTGGAGGGCGATGGCATCGGTATAAGGCACCAGTTCGTCCAGCACCTTGGAGCGATGAGCCAGTTGCGGATAATCCTTTCTGTCCTGATCGAGCAAGCCGATTGCTTCGCCATAGCAGCGCTTGGCATCAGCATATCGTCCGGTTTCCCAATACAGATTGCCCAGACGTAGCAGGAGTACCCCCTTCTCTATACCGTTTCGGGTAGCCTTCCGGTTGCCTTTTTCGTAGGCATAGATGGCATGCAGGGTATCTTTCTGGGCCAGGTGGATGTTGCCGATGGCATAATATACCTGGTCCTGATATTCCTTGTTCTTATCCGATGCCGCCATACGCTTGAGTCGGCTGATCATCTTCCTGCTGTTGCCCGAAGCCAAGACCTCGGTGATGGCGATGCGGGCATTAAACTCCAGTTCGTAGGGCGGATTGAGCCGGATGACGTGGCGGAAAGCCTGATAAGCCTCCTGCTGGTTGCCGATGGAAGCCTGCAACTGTCCCATCAGATACCACTGGCGGGCTTTCTGCTTGTGTCGCATCTCATGGCTTATCACCTTCCTGAGATAGGGAATCGCCTTCCGGGCATCCCCCGTGTGGATATAGTAATCGGCGAAGGCATAATCCCATTCCTTCTGGGCACGCCAGTGGATGGAATCGCGCTGTATGTTTCGGATCACATCTTCTGCATCGTAGGTCCATCCCTGCTCGATATAGCATTTGGCAAGCCAGGCGCGTGCCTTGCCGTAGATGGCAGGCTGGGTGGAGTAAAGGCGGCTCATATAGGCGAAGGTGGCAGCGGCCCCCTCGAAATCCCCCTTCTGGAATTGCGATCGGCCCATCAGCATCCACGCTTTCCATAAAAACGGATTGTATTCCCTGCGACTGAGCCATTCGATATCTTTCGCCGTCTTTCTCTTGCCGGGTTCCCATACAGGGCGGCGCTTGATGCTATGCTGATGGATGGCTTTCTCGCATTTTTCGATGGCACGGTCGAAGTTGGCTTTGCCCAGATCGCGGCTGTTCCTGTTGTCAACGGTATAGAGCGGAATCTGCTCCGTAAAGTTGTCCCGGTTGCCTTCTTCCTTCTCCAGCGCCCCGTCGATATAAGCCACGGTACCATTATAATAGGTATTGTATCGGGCATTAAAGGCATGCCACCACCTGCTCTGCGCCGTATTCTTCTGCGTAGAGCATCCCGTAAGGATCGCTGCAATCACAGCGAGTCCTATCAGAAAAAGGAGCTGGATGGGGCTTTTGCCTTTCATGTTTTCTATTGTTTATCTGGCATCTTTCTCCTGATGCCCAGGACGATTTTGGCGAGTGCGAATACCACGATGCTGATGAAGATGATGGTGGCACCCGATGGCACGTTGAGCAGATAACTGATGTAGAGACCGGCGATGCAGTCTATCCATCCCAGGATGATGCTTGCCCATATCATCTGCCTGTAGTTGTAGGTGAAGAGGTTGGCGGTCATCTGCGGAATGGTGAGCAGACTGATGGCGAGCACGATGCCCACCATCTTCAGTGTAGCCACGATGGTCATGGCGATGAGCGTCATCATCAGGTATTCGATGGCTGTAACCGGCAGATGCTGCGAACGGGCGAAGGTGCTGTCGAATGCGATGTTCTGGATAGGGCGCAGGAGAAAGGTGAAGAGGAGGGCTACGATGAGGGCGAGTCCGCCCAGCAGCCACAGGTCTGCGCTGTCGATGGCAAGGATGCTTCCGAAGAGGAAGGAGGGCAGGTCGGGCATGAATCCTGGAGTCAGGAAACAGCAGATGATGCCCACGCTCATTCCCAGGGTCCAGAACATGGCGATGGCGGAATCCTTTCGTACATCTTTCTTGCGTGATATCCATTGCACTCCGAAGGCGCTGAGTATGGCGAAAACCATGGCGGAGAGTATCGGATTGATTCCTGTAAACACGCCGATGCCGATGCCTCCGAAAGAGGCATGGGTGATGCCGCCGCTGATGAATACCAATCGGCGGGTAACGATGTAGGTTCCGATAAAGCCGCACAGGATGCTTGCCAGAAAGGCGCCTATCAGTGCGTTTTGGAAAAATGTATATTGTAGTATATCCATTCTTTTACTTTGAACTTTGAGCTGCAAATTTCTAGCTTAAAAAGCCGATGACTTCATCCTTCAGCTGGTTGGGCAGGTTGATGCCTCTCAGTATCAGGCTTCTGTTCCATCCAGCCACTTCTTCCGGCTGCATGGTATAGAGCACTTCCGAGAATTCCTCAACCTCCTCATCGGTATAGGCGTCGGCATCCCGACCGGCAAAGCGGTCGAGATCCTCATCATCGTAATATTCTATTTCTTTGGTGGCGGCTTCCATCATGCATTCCTGTTCGCACTTCGAATTCTCACCGTTGCAGGTGTTGCACGATAAGCCTTCCTGCAAAGGCTCCTCGTCCTCTCCTCTGCGGTGGGATACGATTCCGAATATGGCGCTTACCAGGCCTAATGCCACCAGGGCTAAAATCAAGTACAGCATTTACTTCGAACTTTGAATTTAGAACATGAACTTTGAGCTTTGAACTTTGAGTTTTGAACTTTATGATTAGCAAAGGCTGTTGAATTCTTCACTCTTCACTCTTCACTCTTCATTCTTCACTCTTCATTCTTCACTCTCAATAATCTCAAACCCTACTTTCTTCAGGTCTTCCCAATAATGAGGATAGGATTTGCTCACTACCTCCGGATTGTTGATCTCGATCTGAGGGAACTTGAAGGCGAGAGGGGCGAATGCCATCGCCATACGATGATCCTCGTAGGTATCGATTGGAGCAAATGAAGGATCGCAGGTTTCGCCATCCCAATACAGAGTGTTGTCGTTTTCATCGTGGATGACATAGCCCACCTTCTTCAACTCTGTCTTCAGAGCTTCGATGCGGTCGGTCTCCTTGATCTTCAAGCTGGCAAGACCGGTGAACTTGAATTTCACTCCCAAGGCACAGCAGGCTACCACGATGGTCTGAGCCAAATCTGGTGAACCGGAGAAATCGTAATCGAATTTCGGCAGAAGACAGCGGTTCGCCTTCAGCATCACATCCGTAAGATGATCATGGTTCTCAAATTCGCTCTTCACTCCCAGCAGACTGAAGATGTATTTCACCACGGAATCTCCCTGCTTCGAGCAGTCCATCAAGCCTTCGAGCTGGATTCTGGAGTCGATGTTGCCATTCAGTGCCATCATCTCATACCAGTAGGAAGAAGCACTCCAGTCGTTCTCTATCATATAAGATGTCTCCTTGTAAGGCTGTGGCTTCACGGTGATGGTGTCCATATCCGTCCAGTCGGCATCGGCACCATATTCCTTCATCGTCCAGAGCGTAAGGTCGATGTAAGGGCGGGATGTAATCTCTCCAGTCAACTTCAGTTCCAGTCCGTTCTTCAGAATCGGACCGATCATCAGAAGCGCCGAGATGTATTGCGAACTGATATTGCCCACTACCTCCAGGTGTCCGCCTTCCAGCGCCTTGCCTCGGATGTGGAGTGGGGGATAACCTTCCTTCTTCTCGTAGGTGATGTCGGCGCCCAGATAGCGCAGGGCATCTACGAGGATGCCGATAGGACGGTTCTGCATGCGATCGGTGCCGGTGATGGTATGCTCGCCGGGTGTGGCAGAGAGATAGGCGGTCATGAAACGCATGGCCGTGCCGGCTGCCTTGATGTTGATGACCTCTGGCATATTCTGAAGGGCTGCAACGATTACTTCCGTGTCATCGCAGTCGCTCAAGTTGTCGGGTTGTATATGGCTTCCAGCCATCGCACTGATTACGAGGGCGCGGTTGCTGATACTCTTGGATGCTGGCAAGTTGATACTTGCGTTCAGTTGGCTTGGTGCCTTGATGGTATATTTTATCATACGCGTACCTTATATTATATATATTTTAGTGCAAAAGTACAAAATAAAAAGTACATACGCTAGTTTTCGGGCGAAAAGTTTTCAAAATATCTCAAAAAACAGCACAGGCAGCCGTGCCCTGTTCTTATCGTTTGCTAACAATATGTAAGCAAGATAGGGGTATTATGGGGGGATATGGAGATATGTTTATTTCAAAGTGTAAAAAACGACCCCCTAAAATGTCAAATTGTAATTTTGTGTGCGTTTTCTTTCAAAAAGTAAAACTGACCCCAAAAATAACATAAAATAGCGTTAAGGAATGATACAACTTACCGGAATTTGTAGTACCTTTGCATCAGAAAAAAGAAACAACAAACAATAAGTAACAATCTAAAAATAAAGAATATGAAACGAATTATATTATTCTCATTGATGGCTCTCATGACCGTAGCTACTTTCGGTCGCAAGCACGTAGAGAATGCAACAGTAGTAGCAGACACTATTTTCTATGCAGAAAATATGAGTAACGTAGCTAGTGCAGATCAGGCTAGTTATTACAGATTGCTGATGACTACCGGCGCTGGCATCAATAAGAAGGATGTGTTCCAGGACTTCTATATGAATGGTAATCTTCGTGCCGAGGGTGGCTACAGCTTCATCGATCTCGGTAACGATCGCAATAGTATCTTCAATGGTGAGGTTACTACTTACTACAAGAATGGTAAGGAGAAGTGGCACGGAAAGTATGTTAACGGCAAGCGTGAGGGATACTTCACTCTCCAGCTCCGTGAAGGTGGCGTGGCTATTGTTCAGTTCAAGAACGGTAAGTCTATTCACAATTACTTCATGGTAACATACAAGGATGGTACCACAGAGAAGAAGAATCTCTCTGAGATTCAGAACTTGATGTAGAGATCTCTCTAAAATAGAAGATCTTTAAAATAGAAAATCTCTCTTAAATTAAATAGAAAAATCTCTCTTATATAAATTAAAATTTTATGTTGATATGACCAATATGGGGATGGCTTCCGGGAGGAAGGTACATCCCCTTTATTTTTCTGATATATGCATAACTGAAAAAAGGTCTGGCGATGATATTCGCCAGACCTTTTTACAATATTTAGAGTGCCAGGTCAACCTCTACCGGACAGTGGTCGCTGCCCATGATGTCGGTATGAATCTTGGCTTCTGTAATCTGTTCTCTCAAGCGGTCGGATACCAGGAAGTAGTCGATTCGCCAGCCGGCATTCTTCTCGCGTGCCTTGAACCGGTATGACCACCACGAATAGGTAACCTCTTCGGGATGCAGATAGCGGAAGGTATCTGTAAAGCCGTCGTTCAGAAGTTCGGTCATCTTCTCGCGCTCCTCGTCGGTAAAACCGGCATTGCGACGGTTGGTCTTCGGATTCTTGATATCTATCTCCTGATGTGCCACGTTCAGGTCGCCGCAGATCACCACTGCCTTCTTGGCATCCAAAGCCTTCAGGAACTTGTGGAAATCATCTTCCCAGGTCATACGGTAATCCAGTCGCTTCAACTCGGTCTGGGAGTTCGGGGTATAGCAGGTTACGAGATAGAAGTTGTCATACTCCAGGGTGATGACTCTTCCTTCGTGGTCGTGCTCCTCCACGCCCATACCGTAGCTCACGCTCAGTGGCTGGTGGCGGGTATAGATGGCTGTGCCCGAATATCCCTTCTTCTCGGCATAGTTCCAGTAGCTTTCGTAGCCCTCGAACTTCAGGTCGAGCTGACCTTCCTGCATCTTGGTCTCCTGCAGGCAGAAGAAGTCAGCATCGAGCGCCTTGAACTGGCTCTCGAAGTCCTTGCCCACGCAAGCACGCAGGCCATTCACGTTCCAGGATATAAACTTCATATTACTTTGAACTTATTTAGATTCTCTTGCTCTCACCTCTGAGCAGGCTCATGAACTCCTGACGGGTGTTCAGTGAATTGAATACGCCGCTGTAATCGCTGGTAGTAGTGATGGAGTTCTGCTTCTCCACGCCACGCATCTGCATGCACATGTGCTTAGCTTCTATCACCACCATCACACCCTGAGGATTCAAGGTCTCCTGGATGCAGTCCTTGATCTGCTGGGTAAGGCGCTCCTGCACCTGAAGGCGGTGGCTGAAGATATCTACCACGCGGGCAATCTTGCTCAGTCCGGTAATCTTGCCGTTAGGGATGTAAGCCACGTGTACCTTGCCATAGAAAGGCAGCATGTGATGCTCGCAGAGAGAGAAGAAATCAATGTCCTTCACAATGACCATCTGGTCGTATTTCTCCTCAAAGAGGGCATCGGTCAACACCTTGTGGGCATCCTGATAGTAGCCGCGGGTCAATACCTGCATCGCCTTGGCTACGCGCATAGGAGTCTTGACAAGTCCTTCGCGCTCTGTGTCTTCACCCAGGAGCTTCAATACTTCCTTATAGTGTCCTGCGAGTTCATCCAATCCCTCGCGAAATTCTGTTTCTGGATTCATATCTTATTTACTTTGAATTTTGAACTTTGAACTTTGAACTTTGAATTTTGAACTTTATGAATAGTAAGGCTGTTGAATTCTTCATTCTTCACTCTTCACTTTTCATTCTTCACTCTTTAATACTGCACGGTAATCTGTCCCTTTACCAGGCATGCCTGTCTGTATCCCAGGGCTTTCACCTTGGCTAGCACCTTCTTAGCCTCGCCCAGTTCGCGGAAGTTGCCCATGCGGCAAATCCATCTTGGCGAGTAGAAGTGCACATATACAGGCTGGTCTGGGAACTTCATCTTGATGTTGTTGCCCGTCTGTTCAGCCTTCAGTCGGTCGTTGCGTGAGTTTCCTCCGGCAAAGATCTGTACTCTATATCCTGTAACCTTATAGCTTCTGCGCATAACCTTCTTGCGCATGTCCACTACAGGCATCTCGGTTTCTTCCTGATGTGTCTCAGCCTTCTGTGCATTGTTTCCATGCTGTTTCTCCTTGGCAGTTTCGTGCTGTGGCTCGGCCTTCTTGAGCGAGTCTGGAGTCTGCTTGTGAGAGTCCGGAGTCTGCTTGTGCTGGGTAGCTGGAGTTACTTCTTTATGCTGAGTATCTGTTGGTTTCTTCTGTGGTTGTGGGGTAGTCTTAGTCTTATCGTCCTGTGGATTCACCTGATTCGTATGGGTTGGAACCTGTTTTCCGTTCACCAATTCGTCGATAGCCTTGCTTTGGTGTACGGTCACGACACCCTGTCCTGGATTCTTCTGCTTGAGATAATCCAAGTAAGTCTGCGCATTCATCTGGATAGATGAGCAGAGGATGAAAATCAATAATGTGACGAATTGTTTCATGACTATACCTTATTTAATATATATATACCTTTTATTAATATATAATGTGTCAGCAATCTGTTTCTGTCATCCTATTAAGATAGGGAAAGGGATGCCCCCAAGAAAGAAGGCATCCCCTTTGGTAAATATCCTTGTGAGATTACTTCTTCCAAGCGTCGATGATACCCTTGAAATCAGCAGCCTTCAAAGAAGCACCACCGATCAAACCACCGTCGATGTTTGGCTTAGCGAAGAGCTCAGGAGCGTTGCTAGCCTTGCAGCTACCAC
>ERZ1034949.430-NODE-430-length-27988-cov-85.526044_pt1 | contig 27988 bp, 31 predicted proteins | sample MGYA00520590_ERZ1034949 | MGnify/ENA primary metagenome ERZ1034949 (study PRJEB33766, sample SAMN09781752) | gut metagenome | biome: gut microbiome | host: Homo sapiens | place: Madagascar | study: EMG produced TPA metagenomics assembly of the PRJNA485056 data...
AATAAACAATGAATGGTTAACTATAGGTACGACAGTCCTATTAAATGCAGGAAATGTTAAAAAATAAAAGAAGATTTTTGGGGAAAGCAAGAAGGACGGCCTGATGTGAATGACTTTAATAACGGGTTGCCGAGGTGGTAGAATGAAGAAAATTTTTTCAATACTAAGAAATATGTCAAGTGAAGAAGGAAAAAAACTGCTTGAGACGATTTCAGTGTCGAAATCAGAACCAAAATTAATCCACCTTCTGATTATCTATTGTTTTTCTATTTTATTCTCTTTCCTACCGCGATACAATTCACTAATAGTAACAGTTATATTTATTTTGATAAACAGCATTACTTTATTGGGCTATTTTATGCTTATAAGAAATAAGAAATATATAAAAGTAGAATTGACTAGTCTATTTATATATTTGATATTACAAATCACTATTTTTACAGTTCCTTTGGGAATTAGAGCGGATGATACTGCAATCTTCGGTAGATATTATCCTATTTTTGCAATCATTTATGCATGTAGTATGCTCTTTATAATTTATTGGAGAGTAAAAAGGTTGACCTTGTCCCTTCTTTTTCAAGAAAATATACTTAATCATAAGAACTTTAAAAAGAAAAAATTGGATAAAATGATAGCTCTAGGGATAGTAGTCTTAGGCCTTCTTATTTTTGGGGGAACTTTAACTTATAGATTGATAAAATCTTTTTGGATAGTAGGGGGGCAATCTAGTAGTAATATTATTACTATTGATAATCCATGGTTAGGACTACTCGCTGTAATTATAACCGTTACTGTTTTAATAGCCTTAACTGTATTGTTCTCTTTATTGCCTATGCTAGTATTTGAGCCCTCGAAATTTGTAAAAGTTATTGTTTTGGGGCAGCAACCTGAAAAATACCGTAAAGAATATCAGATTACAGAAAGAGAATGGTATGGCAATGATAAGAGGTGGTAAATTGAAACAAGAGATTGATTTATCATTGAATAATATTACTTTTGAACAAATTGAAGATAATATATCATTCCAGTTCATACATGATAATCTTGTAGGAAAAAATACGATTATTTTTTATCTTTCATTTTTAATTATTATCGGGTTAGAAATATTTCTTTCGATTGGCTTGACTGGGCTTTTCATTTTCAAACCACTGTTTGCTGTAATAGCATGGGGGATTACTATTACTACAATAGTGACGGTGATAAAACTAAATGTTAGGACGTGGTCTAAAAAATACTTAAAAACTTTTCATAGAAGGTTGTGCATTGTATTTTTGATGAGATCCATCATATTATTTTTAAGCACCTATATCATTTTTCTAGCATTTTCTTATGAAAAATTTAGCAGTACCTATATCCCCAAAATTACTATACAAGTGATAATTTCTATTGTTATAGGATTTTCTTTAGAATTATTCATAGTTAAATATATTAGTTACAGAAAAAAGAAAGAGCTTTTCCAATTAGGAGCAGAAATTGCTGTTCCAAAATGGGGAGTAAGAATTGAAAAAAGTGCAGGGTATGGTGTAGTGATCTTATTGATTTCAATGCAATTTTATCGATTAAATAAATTTTGGATAGAGTTAGATGAAACAGGGCTATCAAATATATTGATACCTTTAATACAGCTTGTTCTGGGCATTATGTTAGTCATACTTGTTATCACCCTATCTTTGATAATATGCTATCCTGAGTTTATTAAAAATCAATTACTTGAAAAGTTCTCAGAAGAGTTTAGAATAAAGTATAAATTTACAGAAAGAGAATGGTATGAAGAATAATTCTTCTGTAGCTTATTCTTATGATGAGTATACGAATCCAGATAGTCCCGCTTATGGAGATGCGAGTAAAGCAGTTTATGGAGGAATGAATTCTTTTCTCTGGAGTGCTGGACCGTTAGAGGGAACACAGTATGCTGGGCCAGTTGGTACTGTGGCTGGGACAATAAATACAATGGTACAAATGGGGAGAGATTTGATAAATTCAGCACCAAATCTTATTCCAGGAGGGAAAGATAGTTTGGGTTGGCCTTCTTCAGAAGAAGAGAAGTGGACTAATGTCAAATAATTAGACAGAAAATGAGCTATATTTTTTTTAAATAGTTTTCTTCCTTCTGGTTTGGAGTTAAACCATTGTTTGCCGAATGAGGATTATAGTTGTTATAAAAATGTTCGATGTATTCAAAACAAAGAGAGTTGCACTTCTTGAATCGAGTGAAAAGTTCTTCGATTAATTTCTCGTTGTTTGAGGTACTTGAAAAAGACCTCAGTCACGGCATTATCATAAGGATAGCCAGGTTTGGAATAAGAAGCAAGCAACTGATGGTCATCTAATAATTTCCTGAAAGAAGCTGATTTAAATTGGCTCCCTTGGTCAGAATGAAAAATTATTGGTGTCTTAGGTTTTCTCTTGTGCAAAGCTAATTTAAGAGTGTCACAGGCGAGTTGAGCATCAATCTTATCACTTACTTTCCAAGCGATACATTTCCTAGAGTAGAGATCAAGAATAGCGCAGAGATAAACGTGACGTTTAGAACCGATAGAAATATAAGTAAAGTCGGTTGTCCAAACTTGATTTGGTGCCTTCGGATTAAATTCTTGTTTAAGCAGATTATCAGAAGAAAACACAGGAGCTTTCTTTGATTTAAAGCGAGGTTTGCTGGTTGACATTTTAGGGAGCGTCATAGACTTGAGAAGTCGCAAAATACGCCCTTCAGAAATATTGACGCCATAATCACGCAGAAGAATGATTTTAAAAGCTCTTGTTCCAATTCTTTTCTTAGCTTTCATATAAATTTCAAGAAGGAGCTTTCTCAAGCGTTGATTCTCTATTTCTCTCTTTGAAGGCTTCTTGTTGATGAAATTATAGTAAGTTGACCGATTGACATGTAAAACACGACAGAGCATAACTGTCGTGTGTTCAAAACGTAGGCGATAGATAGCTTTTAATCTTACTTGGAGTTTTGCATGAATATGGCACTTGCTTTTTTTAAGATAAGATTTTCCTCTTCTAATTGAGTATTACGCTTTTGTAATTCTTGAATCTGTTTAGCAGTTAATACTGTATTATCTTCAAGTCGAACTTGAGAATACTGCTTAATCCATTTTGCAAGTGCGGAAGCGGAAACTCCATAATCTTTACAGAGTTCAGATTGAGTTTTACCTGTTTGGTAGAGATTAACGAGAGATTGTTTAAATTCCTCGTCGTAACATTTAAATCCTGACATAAAAGTCCTTTCGTTTTTGTGTCTTATGAGACAGATTATAGCACACTATTTTGTGTCCACTTTTATAGTATAGCTCCAAGATGAATCGGCTACACTAGACTAGACAGAAAAAATAAGGTGTGTAGAATAATAAAAAACACACTGGAGGATTTTTCATGTCAAGACGTCAACGAAGAACCTATTCAAAAGAATTCAAACAACAAATCGTCGATCTCTATCTCGCTGGCAAGCCTCGCGCAGAAATTATTCGAGAGTATGAGCTTACGCCTTCTTCTTTCGATAAATGGATGAAGCAAGCACAAAATTTGGAATTCGCCCAAGCACAACTTAGCATGATTCCGCAAAATTACGTTAGCCTTGATGACGAACAAGCAGACACTTTGGAAACGCTCGTTGATAAACTCGAAGACGACGATGATGTCCAAGACGTTTATACCAATATGGCAGAATAAAAAGAACGGAAAATTTCCGTTCTTTTTTAGATTATTTCACAAACATGGCGTCGCCAAAGCTAAAGAAGCGGTAGAGCTCGTCAATGGCGTGTTGGTAAGCATCAAGAACAAATTCACGTCCTGCAAAGGCAGACACTAGCATGACAAGTGTTGATTTTGGCAAGTGGAAGTTTGTTGAAAAAGCATCAACCACTTTAAATTCATAGCCAGGTTTGATGAAGATATTCGTCCAGCCGCTGTCAGCTTTGATGTCGCCGTTGAATTTTGAACCGATAGTTTCAAGCGTGCGGATAGATGTTGTTCCGACAGCAACGACACGTCCGCCAGTAGCTTTCACGTCACGAAGCGTTTGGGCAGCTTCTTCAGACAGCGTATAAAATTCAGAGTGCATTTCGTGTTCTTCGATATTATCGACAGACACTGGGCGGAAAGTTCCTAGCCCAACATGAAGGGTCAGATAGACAAGTTTAACACCTTTTGCCTCGATTTTGGCAAGCAAATCTTGAGTGAAGTGAAGCCCAGCAGTAGGAGCGGCAGAAGAACCATTTTCTTTAGCATAAACGGTTTGGTAACGGTCTGGGTCATCTAATTTTTCATGAATGTATGGTGGCAATGGCATTTCGCCAAGGCTTTCCAAAACTTCAAGAAATATACCGTCATAAGCAAATTCAACGATACGTCCGCCGTGGTCCAATTCTTCAACCACAGTAGCGGTTAAACGTCCGTCACCAAATGACACCTTAGCTCCGACACGCAAGCGTTTTGCAGGTTTGGCAAGAACTTCCCATTGGTCACCTTGTGTATTTTTCAAAAGAAGCAATTCCACATGACCGTGTGTGTCTGTTTTTTCACCGTAAAGACGGGCAGGAAGCACACGCGTATTGTTCATAACAAGTGCATCCCCAGGGTTTAATTCATCTAAAATATGGTCAAAATGAGCATCAACCATTTCATGTGTCTTGTGGTCAATGACCAAAAGTTTTGAACTATCTCGTTTTTCAAGAGGAGTTTGAGCAATCAATTCCTCTGGTAAATTAAAATCAAAATCATTGGTATTCATAGTAAATCCTTAATATTTATATTCTCAACTTTACATTATAACACGAGAACTATTTCTCGTCATCTGATCGAGGGTAATTGTAATCGTTTTAAAGAGATGATATAATAAAGATGAGTTTATTTAGAATGATTCTAATCAAGAACAACTCATTACTCACTAATGGAAGGTAACGGATATGACAATTAGGGATTATGCAAAGTCAATTGTTTACGGTGGTATGGATGGCATTGTCACAACGTTTGCTGTGGTAGCAGGAGCTGTCGGTGGTAATTTGGGGATTAAACCGATTCTTATTTTAGGATTTTCAAATCTTTTAGCAGACGGTTTTTCGATGGCAGTTGGTGATTATTTAAGCTCTACGACAGAAGAATCTGCGGTCAAAGCAAAAGCTGTAAAAAATGCAGGAGCAACCTTTATGTCATTTATCACTTTCGGCTTAATTCCTTTACTGTCATATCTTTTGATTAATGTTTTTAGTCTCTTTAAAATACATACATTTCTGATTGCTTGTGTCTTGGTATCATTTGCCTTGGCCTTACTTGGTTTGGTGAAAGCAATCATTACAGGTAGCAGTAAGAAAAAAGAAATTTTTAGAACCCTACTTATCGGCTTAATCGCTGCGCTTTTTGCCTATTGTGTCGGCGAAGGTCTCGGAAAATTAGCAGGAACACGCTAGCAAAATTCACTCATTTATAATGAGTGGATTTTTTTAAACAATTCCCTTGACAAAAATTGGTATATACCATATAATAAAAATAGATAAGAGGTCTATACCAAAATAGAAGATGCTGGAGGATTTAAAAATGAAAGTGATTCGTGTTAATAATCAAGTTGAAGGTGGTCAAGTGGCATTTTCTCTTTTGAAAGATGAAATGGCTAAGGGAGTTAAAACATTGGGACTTGCGACAGGTAGCACACCACTTAGTTTCTATAAAGAAATCAGAAAGAGCAATCTTGATTTCTCAGATATGACTAGCATTAATCTGGATGAATACGTTGGTTTGGCAGCTGACAACGAGCAAAGTTATCGTCATTTTATGCAAGAAAATCTTTTCCAATACAAACCATTTAAAGAAAGTTTTCTTCCTAACGGCTTGGCAGAAGATTTGCAAGCAGAAACACGTCGTTATGACCAAGTGATTGCTGAACACGGTATTGATTTTCAAATTTTGGGAATTGGACGCAATGGTCATATTGGTTTTAATGAACCTGGGACACCATTTGACGTGACAACACACATTGTTGATTTGGCAAAAGACACCATTGAAGCAAATAGCCGTTTCTTTACCAGCATGGATGATGTTCCAAAACAAGCCATTTCAATGGGGATCAAATCAATCATGGCTTCTAAAATGGTTGTTTTAATGGCTTATGGCGAAGGTAAAGCTGACGCTATCAATCAAATGATTAATGGACCTGTCACTGAAGAATTGCCAGCGAGTGTTCTTCAAAATCACCCTAATGTTGTCGTGATTGTAGATGAAGCCGCAGCAAGTAAATTAAACTAATAAACGTAAAGTCTGGGTTTTGACACTCAGACTTTTACTGTCTAAAAATCACTAATAACATGGTAAAATAGAACCATGCGTTTAGATAAATTATTAGGTCAGGCTGGTTTTGGGTCGCGAAATCAGGTTAAAAAATTAATTCGCAGTCGCCAAGTGTATGTGGACGGTCGTTTGGCTGAAGCGGATAATCTCAACGTTGAGCCCAGTCTGCAAAAAATCACAGTATCAGGAAAACAAGTCAAACAGTCATCAGAGAAATATTTTCTTCTCAATAAACCTGCTGGCGTTGTTTCAGTAGTGTCTGATAAAGAACATCAGACAGTGATTGATTTAATCAAAGGAGCAGACCGTGTTCCAAAGCTTTATCCAGTCGGACGACTTGACCGCAGTACCGAAGGCTTGCTTCTCATTACCAATAACGGTCCGCTAGGTTACCGAATGTTACATCCCAAATATCACGTTGCCAAGACTTATTATGTCGAGGTTAATGCGTTTTTAGCTGATGATGCGCCAGCATTTTTTGAAAATGGAGTGTCCTTTGATGGTGGAACGATTTGTAAGCCTGCTAAGCTTGAGATTATCACGGCAAGTACAGAAACGAGCTCTGCTTATGTCACGATTTCTGAAGGAAAATTTCACCAGATTAAAAAAATGTTTTTAGCCTACGGTGTAAAAGTGACCTATTTGAAACGACTAACGTTTGGAGAATTTCAACTGGGCGATTTACCAAGCGGACAATATCGTGAGTTGACTTCTACCGAAAAAGAAATCTTGAAAAATTATCTGTATTAGATATCAGATGTTTTTCAGGATTTTTTCGAATAAAATAGGTAGGAGGTGTGACGTGTTATCAGCGCTTGATGAAAACGGAAAATTAGTGTCTTTGTTAGACGTTATCCCAGCCAACCAAAATTTTGTTTGCCCAGCTTGCCGCTCTGCTGTGCGTTTAAAAAATGGCAAAGTTATGCGTCCGCACTTTGCTCATGTTTCTTTGGATAAGTGTGATTTTTATAGTGAAAATGAAAGCAGTGAGCATCTTCAGTTAAAAGCGGCGCTTTATCATGCTGTGTCGCGGACTGAACAAGTCGTGGTTGAAAAAGTTTTACCAGATTTACATCAGGTGGCTGATTTATTTGTCAATGATAATTTGGCTTTAGAAGTGCAATGTTCGCGCTTATCAGAACAGCGATTATTTCAACGCACAAAAGCCTATCAAAGTCATGGTATTCAAGTGCTTTGGTTGTTGGGTGAAAAGTTGTGGCTCGGCAATCGTTTATCACCTTTGCAACGTCATTTTCTTTATTTTTCGCAGAATATGGGCTTTCATTTGTGGGAGTTGGATGTCACAAAACAGCTCATTCGTTTACATTATTTAATCTATGAAGATTTGCATGGCAAGGTTCACTATCTAACTAAGACTTGTTCATTTTCAGATGATATTATGGCATTTTTTCGACTTCCTTATCGGCAGCAGAAGCTTTCAACTTACGAGGTAAACCAAGACCAAACCTTATTAACTTATATTCAAAAACAGCTATCTTCTCGCCATTCAATTTGGTTAAAAAGGCAAGAAGAGGCTTATTTGCAAGGGAAAAATTTGCTAAGTTTGCCTTTATCGGCTTACTTTCCACAAATTCGTCCTTTTGATTTTTCTGAGGGGTTCTGTCAGATTTCCCAAGATTTATCACCGTTTTACGAAAATTTTCATCGCTTTTATCAAAATCAAACAGAAAAAGAACGTCAATGGCTTTATCCACCAGCTTATTATGATAAAATGGTAAATAAACCTCAAAAAGGAGAATGTGATGTCAGATAATCGTAGTCATATTGATGAAAAATACCAATGGGATTTAAGCACAGTTTTTGCCACAGATGATGCTTGGGAAGCGGAGCTGGCTAGTCTTGATAGTGATTTAGAAAATGCTAAAGCTTACAAAGGGCGTTTGACAGCGTCAAGTAATGATTTGCTTGCTATTACGGAAAGTTACCTTTCCTTGTCGCGTCGTTTGGAGAAGCTTTATGTTTATGCTTCAATGAAAAACGACCAAGATACAACAGTAGCCAAATACCAAGAATACCAAGCTAAAGCAACAGCAATCTATGCCAAGTTTAGTGAAATTTTTGCTTTTTACGAACCTGAATTGATGCAATTGTCTAAAGAAGCTTTTGAGGATTTCGTGGCAGAAACACTAGCTTTATCTGCTTATGCACATTTCTTTGAGCAAGTTTTCAAACGTCAACCGCATGTTTTGTCACAGGCTGAGGAAGAATTGTTAGCAGGTGTGCAAGAAATTTTTGGAGCTGCAGGAGAAACATTTGGGCTTTTGGATAATGCTGACATCATTTTTCCAATCGTTCTAGATGATGAGGGTAAAGAAATTCAGCTAACGCATGGTAATTTCATTAGCTTGTTAGAATCAAAAAATCGTGATGTCCGCAAAGAAGCTTACCAAGCTTTGTATGCAACTTATGAACAATTCCAACACACTTATGCGAAAACCTTGCAAACCAATGTCAAAGTGCATAACTATGAAGCGCGTGTTCATCATTTTAAATCAGCACGTGAGGCAGCACTTTCGGCTAATTTTATTCCAGAGTATGTTTATGATACCTTGATTGAAGCGGTCAATGATAACCTGCCTTTGCTTCATCGCTACGTGGAACTTCGCAAGAAAATCCTTAAACTGGATGATTTGAAAATGTACGATATTCATACGCCACTTTCTGAAATGGATATATGTTTTAGCTATGAAGAAGCTTTGGCAAAAGCTGAAGATGTCTTGGCTGTTTTTGGCAAAGAATATTCTGAGCGTGTTCATCATGCTTTTACAGAACGCTGGATTGACGTCCATGTCAATAAAGGCAAACGCTCTGGTGCCTACTCTGGTGGTTCGTATGATACCAATGCTTTCATGCTGTTAAATTGGCAAGATACCTTGGATAATTTGTTTACCTTAGTTCACGAAACGGGGCACAGCTTGCATTCGACATTTACACGTGAAAATCAACCCTATGTTTATGGAGATTATAGTATTTTTTTGGCAGAAATTGCTTCAACAACTAATGAAAATATTTTGACAGAAACACTTTTGAAAGAAGTTGATGATGACAAAGAACGCTTTGCAATTTTGAATCATTATCTTGATGGTTTCAAAAGTACCATTTTCCGCCAAACACAATTTGCGGAATTTGAAGATATCATTCATAAGGCAGACCAAGCTGGAGAAGTGTTGACGAGTGATTACCTCAACCAACTTTATGCCGACTTAAACGAGAAATATTATGGCCTCAGCAAAGCAGACAACCCAGAAATCCAATACGAATGGGCACGCATTCCACATTTCTACTACAATTACTATGTTTACCAATACGCCACAGGATTTGCGGCAGCTAGTTATTTAGCTGATAAGGTTGTTCACGGTACACAAGCTGATATTGACCGCTACCTTGATTATCTGAAAGCAGGTAATTCTGATTATCCGCTTAATGTGATTAAAAAAGCTGGTGTGGATATGACAACAAGTGCTTATCTGGACGCTGCTTTCCGAATTTTCGAGGAACGCTTGGGTGAGTTGGAAGCTTTAATTGAAAAAGGAGCACATCTATAAAATCATAGCGAGGTTGGGCACATTCTAACCTCGTTTTTATGTTATAATAGAAAAAATTTGGGTAGGTGCTGGCATGGAAATTAGGAAACTAGATGTTAATGATGGAGCGGCTTACCGAGCTTATCAAACGTCTTTGGAAAATGACGAAAATCCCTTTATCACGATACGTGAGATTGGTGATTTTAAAACCTTTGTGGAAAATAGCAGAGCGCAAGAAACACAAACTACTAACCCTGATTATTCAACGATGACGACCGATTATGCCTTTTTGAATGGGAAAATTGCTGCGCTTATATCTTGGTCGTTGGCAGCTGGAAAAGGGCAATCTTGAGACGATTGGTGGACATATTGGCTATCAAACCTCACCAGAATTTAGACGACAAGGTATCATGACCAGACTTCTCAACTTTGCCCTTGAGCAATATGCCAAACGTGACATCAATCCTGTGCTTATCACAGCGCGTGAGGACAATATTGCCAGTCGTAGAACCATTGAAAAAGCTGGCGGTATTTTGGAAAATATTATCGATTTAGAGGATGGGCATCATCTAGCGCGTTATTGGATTACCTTGGACTTGGAGAATTCAGATTAATATTGAAATGAGGAGACAGAAGTGACAACATTTATTTGGGATTTTGACGGAACTTTGGTGGATTCCTACGAAGCGATTGGGCAAGCCTTGCAAGTGACTTATGCGCATTATGGATTGGCTTTTGATGAACAATGGATTATGGATTTTATTATCAAAGAATCGGTTAAAGCTTTGCTTTATCAAGTGGCAAAAGAGCAAGAATTAGATTTTGCGGAGCTATTAGCTTTCTTTAAAAAAGAGCAGGAAGCGCGTGATTATCTGATAAAACCCATGCCACATTTAACAGAGGTTCTTGCGGCAACCAAACAAAAAGGAGTGACACACTTTGTCTATACGCATAAAGGTATCACGGTAAATGATGTTTTAGAAAGATTAGGCGTGCGTCAGTATTTTACAGAAGTGGTGACTTCAGCAAATGGCTTCGCTCGTAAGCCTGAACCCGAAGCGATTAACTACCTTCTTGAAAAATATGATTTGGATAAAACAAGTACTTATTACGTTGGTGACCGTCGTCTTGACGTTGAATCCGCCGAAAATGCAGGCATTAAATCAATTAATCTCGGTCAACCGTCATCAAAAATCAATCAACACATTGCCGATTTATCCGATATTGTGCCACTTTTTAATGACTAAAAATCAAAGAAAGCCTATTCACAACGGGTTTATTTTGCTATATAATAAGAGTTATGGTTAAATCATATTCAAAAACAGCAAATCACAATATGCGTCGTCCCGTAGTGAAAGAAGACATTGTTCGCTATATGCGAACACATCAGAAGCAAAATGAGGGCTGTCTGGCAGAATTGGAAGCATTTGCTCATCAAGAAAATATCCCTATTATTCAGCATGAGGTTGTGGCTTATTTTCGTTTTTTGATGCAAACATTGCAGCCAAAAAATATTTTAGAAATTGGCACAGCTATCGGATTTTCAGCACTTTTAATGGCAGAAAATGCCCCAGATGCGAAGATTACGACACTTGACCGTAATCCTGAAATGATTGCTTTTGCTAAGGAAAATTTTGTCAAATATGACACTCGCAAACAAATTACTTTGGTTGAAGGGGATGCTGTTGATACTCTTTCGACACTTGAGGGGGAATTTGACTTTGTTTTTATGGATTCAGCGAAATCAAAATACATTGTCTTTCTGCCAGAAGTTTTGAAACATTTGAAAGTCGGCGGAGTCATTGTCTTTGATGATGTTTTCCAAGGCGGGGATATTGTCAAGCCAATCGAAGAAGTGCGCCGCGGACAACGGACAATCTATCGTGGGCTTCAACGATTGTTTGATGCGACACTGGATAATCCAAATTTAACAGCAACCTTACTTCCGTTAAGCGACGGATTATTGATGATTCGTAAAAATACAGCAGATATATCACTGTAAAATTAAGCAATATTTAAGTTATTGTGATATACTAGTGGAGTTAAAGACAAATTAAGGAGTTTAATAACATGGCTAACAAAGAAAAAAAAGGGTTCAAGAAAGTAAAAACTGAGAAAAAACCTAAAGATTTTTCAAAAGTAAAAAAAGTTGTTCAAAGTAAAGTTTTCAAAGGTGTTTCTATTGCCGTGGCTTCAGCTCTTATCGGTGCTGGTGTTACTTACCTTGCTACAAACAACAATTCTGAAACTAAAGCTCTTGTTACAATGAAAGGTAACACAATTACAGTATCAGACTTCTACAGTGCTGCAAAAAGTTCAAAATCTTCACAACAAACAATGTTGAACTTGATTTTGTCACGTGTCTTTGAAGACCAATATGGAAGCAAAGTTTCAGATAAAGAAGTGACTGAAGCTTACAACAAAACTGCTTCATCATATGGTTCATCATTCTCAAGTGCACTTCAAGCTGCTGGTTTGACAACAGATACTTACAAGCAACAAATTCGCACATCAATGTTAGTGGAATATGCTGTTAAAGAAGCTGCCAAAGATAAATTGACAACTAAAAACTACAAAGAAGCTTACAAAGATTACACCCCTGATACAACAGCTACAGTTATTGCTTTGAGCGACGAAGACAAAGCTAACTCAGTTCACGACCAAGCAACTGCAGATGGCGCTGATTTTGATAAAATCGCTAAAGAAAACACAACAGCTAAGAAAACTGAATACACATTTGACTCAGCAGATACAAAACTTCCGACAGATGTTATGGATGCTGCATTCAAACAAGATGAAGGTTCAGTTTCAGATGTTATCAAAGTAATGAATTCTTCACCATATTCATACACTTACTACATCGTTAAGACAACTAAGAAAACAGATAAAAACTCTGATTGGAAGACATACAAAAAACGTTTGAAGAAAGCTATCATGGCTAAATATCAAAACGACACAAACTTCCAAAATCAAGTTATTGCTAAAGCTCTTGATAAAGCTAACGTGAAGATTAAAGATAACACCTTTGCAAGTATTCTTTCACAATATGCAACAAGCTCATCATCAAGTTCTTCAGCTTCATCATCAAAAGCTTCATCAACTTCTTCTGAAGCAAGCTCATCAAGTTCAACAGAAGAATCATCAACAACTGAATCATCTACAGATTCAGCTGAATAAGCTACTTGACCAGAAGCTTAAAATACAGTACAATTAAAAGGATTGAGAATCGTTTTTAAAGTTTCAGATTCAGAAAAGTGGCGGATGTTGCGAGCCATGGAAGAATTTAAAAATGTGCTACTCATGTTTTCTTACCTTTAGGCTTTGAACATCATCTTCTGATGACATCAAGTAAAAGAAGAAAAAACAATTTAAGATATAAATGAAGAATGACAAGTTCATTGAATAGAGGTGGTACCGTGGCTGTTTGTCACCCTCTGTATGTGGACTTGTCGTTTTTTGATGGATGATTTCAATCTATGGCAAGCGTTGAAAGACCGCTTAGTAATAAGAAAAGGAAAGATGTAATGAAACAATTAACTAGTGCGCAAGTACGCCAAATGTGGTTAGATTTTTGGAAATCAAAAGGTCATTCTGTTGAACCTTCAGCAAACTTGGTTCCTGTAAATGACCCAACATTGTTATGGATTAACTCAGGTGTTGCAACCCTTAAAAAATATTTTGACGGTTCTGTCATTCCTGAAAATCCACGTATAACAAATGCACAAAAAGCTATCCGTACAAACGATATTGAAAATGTTGGTAAGACAGCTCGTCACCACACAATGTTTGAAATGTTGGGAAATTTCTCTGTTGGTGATTATTTCCGTGATGAAGCTATCACTTGGGGATATGAATTATTAACAAGCCCAGAATGGTTTGATTTCCCTAAAGATAAACTTTACATGACTTACTATCCAGATGATAAAGATACTTACAATCGCTGGATTTCACTTGGTGTTGAGCCAAGCCACTTGATTCCAATCGAAGATAACTTCTGGGAAATCGGTGCTGGACCTTCAGGACCAGATACAGAAATCTTCTTTGACCGTGGTGAAGATTTTGACCCAGACCACGTTGGTATCAAACTTCTTGCTGAAGATATTGAAAATGACCGTTATATCGAAATCTGGAACATCGTATTGTCACAATTCAATGCTGACCCAGCTGTTCCACGTTCAGAATACAAAGAATTACCACACAAAAACATTGATACGGGTGCTGGTTTAGAACGTTTGGTTGCAGTTATGCAAGGGGCTAAAACAAACTTTGAAACTGACCTCTTCATGCCAATCATTCGCGAAATTGAAAAATTATCTGATAAAACTTATGACCCAGATGGCGACAATATGAGCTTCAAAGTGATTGCCGACCACATTCGCTCACTTTCATTTGCTATCGGTGATGGTGCCCTTCCTGGAAATGAAGGTCGTGGCTACGTGCTTCGTCGCTTGCTTCGCCGTGCTGTTATGCACGGTCGCCGTCTTGGTATCAAGGAAACATTCTTGTACAAATTGGTTCCAACTGTTGGTAAAATCATGGAATCATACTACCCAGAGATTCTTGAAAAACAAGACTTTATCGAAAAAATTGTCAAACGTGAAGAAGAAATATTTGCCCGTACAATCGATGCTGGTTCAAGCATGCTTGATGAATTGTTGGCTGATTTGAAAGCTGCTGGCAAAGATACGGTTGAAGGTAAAGACATCTTCAAATTGTACGATACATACGGATTCCCAGTTGAATTGACGGAAGAATTGGCTGAAGATAAAGGTTTCAAGATTGACCATGCTGGCTTTGAAGCTGCTATGAAAGAACAACAAGAACGTGCTCGTGCCAATGTTGTTAAAGGCGGCTCAATGGGTATGCAAAACGAGACATTGTCAAGCATCACTGAAGAATCAGTTTTTAGCTACGAAGATGAAGTCCTTGATTCTACATTGTCAGTTGTCATCGCTGATAACGAACGTACAGAAGCTGTTTCAGAAGGTCAAGCATTGCTTGTCTTTGCTAAAACACCATTCTACGCTGAAATGGGTGGACAAGTGGCTGACCACGGTGTGATTAAAAATGATAAAGGCGATATCGTTGCGCGTGTGGCTGATGTTCAAAAAGCACCAAATGGTCAAGCTCTTCATACAGTTGAAGTCTTGGCAAGCTTGTCAGTTGGTACAACATACACTCTTGAAATCGACAGCAAACGTCGTCACCGTGTGATTAAAAACCACACAGCAACTCACTTGCTTCACGCTGCACTTCACAATGTTATCGGTGAACACGCTACTCAAGCTGGTTCACTTAATGAAGAAGGCTTCTTGCGCTTTGACTTTACTCACTTTGAAGCTGTAACAGCTGAAGAATTACGTCAAATCGAAGAAGAAGTTAACCAACAAATTTGGAATGCTATTCCTGTTAAGACTATTGAAACTGACATTGATACTGCGAAATCAATGGGCGCAATGGCTTTGTTTGGTGAAAAATACGGTAAAAACGTCCGTGTTGTCAAAATCGGCGATTACTCAATCGAACTTTGTGGTGGAACACACGTTTCAAATACAGCAGAAATCGGAATCTTCAAGATTGTCAAAGAAGAAGGGATAGGTTCAGGAACACGTCGTATCCTTGCTGTAACAAGTAAAGAAGCCTTTGAAGCTTACCGTCAAGAAGAAGAATACCTTAAAACAATTGCTGCTATACTTAAAGTCCCACAATTGAAAGAAGTCACTAATAAAGTCGCAAGCTTGCAAGAACAATTGCACAAATTGCAAAAAGAAAATGCTGAATTGAAAGAAAAAGCAGCTGCAGCCCAAGCTGGTGATGTCTTTAAAGATGTTAAAGAAGCAAATGGTGTTCGTTACATTGCTAGCCAAGTAACCGTTTCTGACGCTGGTGCTCTTCGTACATTTGCGGACAACTGGAAACAAAAAGATTGCTCTGACGTGCTTGTATTAGCCGCAGCTATTGGCGAAAAAGTCAATGTTCTTGTAGCAAGCAAAGCAAAAGATGTTCACGCTGGCAATTTGATTAAAGCTTTGGCGCCAATTGTATCAGGTCGTGGTGGTGGTAAACCAGACATGGCTATGGCTGGTGGTTCAGACGCCGCTAAAATCGCTGACCTTCTTGCAGCAGTAGCTGAAAATCTGTAACATTCGTTAGGCAGTCTTTGACTGATAAAGGAGTTGTTTTGTCAGATGAAATCTAAAAACACGCTTTTGAAATTAGCTATCGCTTTTATCGGCATAACATTGCTGATTCTTGCTTACATTATTATTGTAGATGCTCTGCAAGGTCACGTTAATTGGGGAACCTTACTAGTCGCTTTAGCAGAAGGTAGTCTCCTCAGCAGTTTGATCAAAATGTTACAAGATAGCGGAAAATAAAGGCTCTTTGTCAACTGTAGTGGGTGGCAAAGTTAAGCTCTAGTGAGAACAAATTTTGTTCTCGCTTTTTTGCTGTTTAAAGCGAGATAAATGCGTTTTTTAAAGTTGTCAAAGTTCCTGTAACCAAAAGCGTTTCGTTTAATATCTTTGATGAGCTTGTTGGTTGCTTCAAGTTTGGCATTAGAATAGGGCAGTTTAATGGCATTAGTGATGTATTTCTGATAATGAATAAAGGTTGTTAGTGCTATTTTAAAAGGATGATTGCATTGAAATCTTCTCTTCTTCAAACGAATAAGACTGGGAAGTCCACCAATCTCAATAAAAGGAATCTTAGAAGGCTTTTGAAAGTCGTATTTGATTTGATTTCCATGGCAATAAGAGCACTTAGGTGGTGTATAATCAAGCGTCGCTTGCACCTCAATATGTGTCTCGTGTTGAAAAACTTTGGTTAAAGTGATATTTTTGTCTTTAATTCCGATTAATTCTGTAGCATGATAGAGTTGTTTCATATGATTCTTTCTATTTATGGTTTCGTCGCTTTAAATGTTAAGTCCTATGGGACTTTTTGTATACTCAAAAGCTCCATAACTTCTTAGCAGGATTTTACCCACTACAGAAATTATAGAGCCAAAATAAACATAAGCCCACCTAAAAAAGTGGGCTCAGATTGAAGACAAACCTTATTTCTGAGGTTTGTCTTCAATCTGAATATATTTAGTTTTCCTTTCTGTCATGTTTTTTTGTTTTATCTCTTAACTAAGAAAAGTTTTCCTTGTGTCGGAATGATAATAGCTAACGCTAAAATAACGAAAATCAAGGTTAACAGCCCAGCTGTTCCGTTAACGGTGAATGAATACCAATAAGGAGACATTCCTTTTGGCGCATAACTTCTCCAGAAAATAAAGCCAGCGACGAAATGCCAAAAATAGCGGACAAAGACAGCTAAGATAGCACCACCTGTCGCGTAAAATAAAGCACGTCCTTTATTGCCCTTGGCAAGAGCATTTTGAAAAGGAACGGTAAAAATCCCAGCTAAGCCCATGGAAACAAAGGCAAGGATATATTCGATAAGCACTTGTGATAAGGCTAAATACCACACTTTACCAAGGATAAAATGTAGTAAGCCCCAAATCAGCCCAGCTAATACACCATATTTTGTTCCACGACGTAGCGCAAAGAGAACCAGCGGAATCGCTCCAAACGATGGAGTGAACCAGCTTGCAAAATCTGGAATGTAAGATAAAGCCATGGCTAAAGCAGCTACTAAAGCTGTTTCAATCAAAGCAGACAGTTGAGAATTTTTTGATGACATAAATAAAAGCTCCTTTGATACAAAAGAGCTTATTTTTCTGATAATATGTGCAATGATATTCAAAACAAAGTTTAAAACGGTCATGTCACAATCCCTACGCTCGTACTAACGAGATCAGGTTATCAGGATTTCGCAAATGCGATCTCAGCCAGAGGCACTCCTTTGTGAATCTATTTGCTTATAGTCTAGCATGAAAGAAAGTTTCTTGTCAAGCTTAGTTTTCATGCTTTTTGAAAATTATCACACATTTTCAAAATTGGCTCAGACTAGAGACCATAATTGTAATCATCATCTTGCATGGCTTCAACAGAACCAAGGAGATAACCATTTCCAACCTGACTAAAGAAATCGTGATTAGACGTTCCTGTTGAAATACCGTTCATAACAATAGGGTTAACGTCATTAGCAGTATCTGGGAAAAGAGGATCTTGCCCCAGATTCATCAGAGCTTTATTGGCATTGTAGCGCAAGAATGTCAATACTTCATCAGTCCAACCAACACTGTCATACAGCGATTTGGTATAATTTTCCTCATTTTCGTAAAGTTGGTAAAGTAAATCATACATCCATTCACGAAAACTGTCTTGTTCTTCTTCAGATAATTCATTGAAACCAAGTTGGAATTTATAGCCAATGTAAGTGCCATGAACAGATTCATCACGGATAATCAATTTGATAATCTCAGCAACGTTTGCCAATTTATTATTGCCAAGATAATAAAGTGGTGTGAAAAATCCTGAATAGAAGAGGAAAGTTTCTAGGAAAGTAGAGGCAACTTTCTTTTGCAAAGCATCCCCATTTTCATAAATATCATTGATGATTTTTGCCTTTTTTTGCAGGTAGTCATTGCTATTTGTCCATTCAAAAATGGCTTCAATTTCAGATTTTGTGTTAAGCGTTGAAAAAATAGAGGAATAAGATTTGGCATGAACTGACTCCATGAATTGAATGTTATTCAGAACAGCTTCCTCATGGGGGGTTCTAACGTCCGCACGAATCGCTTCGACGCCAGATTCAGATTGCATGGTATCTAGCAAAGTTAATCCGCCAAAGACTTTTCCGACAAGCTCTTTTTCCTCGGCTGACAATTTACGCCAATCATCAAGGTCATTTGATAACGGAATACGTGTATCAAGCCAAAATTGTTCCGTCAACTTTTCCCAAGTTGATTTATCAATGATGTCTTCAATCTCATTCCAATTAATGGCTTCATAATAAGTTTGTGACATTTATATTCTCCTAAAAGTGATTAAGAAAGGCAGCCAAACGACTGGGATTTCAGAAATAGTATTTAAATTTTTAAGATTGTTTTTTTCCATGGAGTAAGCTAACCTAGCAAGAGCAAGTATTTTGTCAAGAGTGAAAGTTACCCCAATGCTAACATCTTTTTGAATTCCTAAGCGAAAGTGGTTACTGCTTTGATTTTAGCTTTTGTAGAACAAGGACAGGTTTTCTAATCATGAATTACTAACAGCCGTTTACTGCAATGTGTTAATAAGCAAGCCGATTTGTTAAAGTGAATGTTGTCTTGTTCATGTTTAATAGTACACAAATCAAAGTTACACCACGTAATTAATCAACTCAACACTAGCCGATTAATGGAGTTGTAAGTGAGTTAGCCATTTCGCTATAACCTTTGCCGTCCTGTTATTAGGTCCTTTAGGACCTAATAACAAGTGTTCGATAAGTTACGACACGAAACCAAATGACTCGATAATAGTCATTTGGTGAAGTTAGTAAGTGAACTAGGCAAACCGCCATAGTGTTTGCCGTCCTGTTATTAGGTCCTTTAGGACCAATAACAAGTGTTCAGTTAAATCACACAGCTTTCGCATTGGTTTGAGCCGACTTCATCACCATCATCGGTAAAGGTACGGATGTAGTAGATTGATTTAATGCCTTTATTAAAGGCGTAATGGCGCAGGATAGACAGGTCACGAGTGGTTTGTTTGCTTTGCGTTTTCCATTCATAGAGGCCTTGTGGAATATCGCTGCGCAAAAAGAGCGTTAGTGACAATCCTTGGTCAACGTGTTCAGTCGCCGCAGCATAAACATCAATGACTTTTCGCATATCCATATCATAAGCAGAAGTGTAATAAGGAATAGTATCTGTCGATAAAGCAGCAGCTGGGTAATAAATCTTACCAATTTTCTTTTCCTGACGTTCCTCAATACGTTGCGTAATTGGGTGAAGCGACGCAGAAACATCATTAATGTAAGAAATAGAACCATTTGGAGCAACTGCTAGACGATTTTGGTGGTAAAGTCCGTCTGTCATCACAGCATCGCGGAGCTTAGCCCAATCCTCACCGCTTGGAATAAAATGTTCTGCAAAGAGTTCTTTCACACGGTCAGATTTTGGAATAAATTCACCTGTAATATATTTATCAAAATAGCTTCCGTCAGCGTATTTTGAGTTTTCAAAGCCTACAAATGTTTGCTGACGTTCACGAGCGATATGATTTGATTCCACCAAAGTCCAATAATTCATTAACATAAAGTAAATATTGGTAAATTCAATGGATTCTGGGCTACCATAATGAATGTGGTGTTGAGCTAAGAAGGTATGAAGCCCCATAGCACCAAGTCCAAAGGTATGCGCTTGTTCGTTGCCATGCTTGATTGTTGGCACAGCTTCAATAGATGAGGTATCTGAAACAAAGGTCAAGGCGCGTGTCATGGCTTTGATAGAACGTCCAAAATCAGGTGAAGTCATCATGTTAACCACATTTGTTGAGCCCAAATTACATGAAATATCAGTTCCCATTTTGACAAATTCTTGAGCGTCGTTAATCACGCTAGGGGTTTGAACCTGAAGCACTTCTGAACAAAGATTTGACATGATAATTTTACCGTCAATTGGATTGGTACGATTAGCTGTATCAATATTGACCACGTAAGGGTAACCAGATTCTTGTTGTAATTTCGAAATTTCAGTTTCCAAATCACGTGCTCTAATTTTGGTTTTGACGATATTTGGGTTAGCAACCATTTTGTCATATTCAGCCGTAATATCAACATAGCTATAAGGCACGCCGTATTCACGCTCAACACTATATGGGCTAAAGAGATACATCTCTTCGTTATTGCGAGCCAATTCGTAAAATTTATCAGGTACGGTGATACCAAGAGAGAGCGTTTTGACACGGATTTTTTCGTCAGCATTCTCTTTTTTGGTTGATAGAAATGCCATGATATCTGGGTGGAAAACATCAAGGTAAACAGCACCAGCTCCTTGACGTTGCCCCAGTTGGTTAGAATATGAAAAACTATCTTCAAAGAGCTTCATGACAGGAACAACACCAGAAGCTGCCCCTTCATAACCCTTGATAGGAGCACCAGCCTCACGCAGATTTGAAAGGCTGATACCAACACCCCCACCGATACGGGACAATTGTAGCGCTGAATTGATAGAACGCCCAATCGAATTCATATCGTCAGTTACTGAAATGAGAAAACAAGAGACGAATTCACCACGGCGACTACGACCAGCATTTAAAAAGGAAGGTGTAGCAGGTTGATAGCGTTGATGAATCATTTCAGTTGCTAAATCACGTGCCAATTCTTCATTACCGTCAGCAAAATAAAGAGCGTTAAAGAGAATACGGTCTTCAATACTTTCAAGATAATAGTTACCGTCATTTGTCTTTAAAGCATATTGCTGATAAAACTTATAGGCGGCCATGAAAGATTTAAAACGAAATCCTTGCGCTTGCAAATCCTTAGCCAAACTTTCAATAAAATCTGGCGTATATTTGCTGATAAATTCTGACTCGATATAATCATTGTCAATCAAATAGTTGATTTTATCAATAATCGTGTCAAAAGCCATTGAATTTGGAATGACATTTTCACGAAAGAAAGCTTTAAGGGCTTCTTTATCTTTATTAAGAGGAATTTGTCCATTCACAGGACGGTTAATTTCATTATTAAGGCGAAAATAAGAGACATCGCCGAGATTTTTTAGACTCATAAAGTAAGATACCAACGCTCATTAATTGAAGTGTGGTAACTCCTTTCTAATTTTAATATAGAAGTTTTAGATAATTTCTTTTAATTTTGCAGGTTGAAAGCCAGAAAAAATAATGTCACCTGCTTTAACGACTGGCGCAGCAGAGAAGCCAAGATCTTTTACGTAATCAATCATATCAGGGCGTTCATCAATGTTGATTTCTTGGTAATCAGCTCCCTCTTTATCCAAGAGCTTTTTTGTCATTTTGCACTGCATACAGTTATTTTTTGAAAAAATTGTGATTTTATTAGCCATTAGGGCATCCTCCTAAAAATATTTCCTTATGGGAAACTCAATGTTCATTTAGAATAACCCAAATTAGTCAAAAAAGCAAGAAATATCTCTCGAAAAAACACAATATATAGTATTTAAAAATAATATCATACACAAAATATTGTAAGATCAAGCTTTTTTAGGAATGATACAGTTTTACGTTATATACCATGTCATAAAATCTGACACAACATTGTGAATTATACTTGACTAAATATTGAAAGTTGTATAATTAAAAAAACATTATTATATTTCGGGGGTCTGTACATGACAGAATTTTTATCAAAGTTTTCCTTCAAAGATGGTGAGTATTCGTATTTTAATCTTGAAGAAGCGGTTTCTTATTTATGGAGGAGATATCAAGAAAATCCCTTACCCTATTCGTATATTACTTGAAAGTTTACTCAGAAAGTATGATGGTTTAGATGTTAAAAAAATCACATTAAAAATTTAGCAACTTACAATCCTAGAAAAACAAGCGGAGAAGTTCCATTCAAACCAAGTCGTGTCATCTTACAGGATTTCACAGGAGTTCCTGTTGTTGTTGACCTTGCGTCAATGCGTGATGCCCTTGCTGCCCAAGTTGGCGGTATTGGAATTTCACCAGGTGCCAATATCAACTACTTGACAGGTCACGCTATTTTTGAAGCGATACACAGAACTGCCCCAAATATTGCTGGTAAAGACATTGCCAATCCATGTTCTGTTCTTTTGTCTGGTTGCATATTGTCTGTTTACGGTAAAGATTTAGATTGGCTTCAAACCACAAGTCAGACCGTTTTAGAAGATGATATTTTAGGACTTTGGTTTAAGAAAGGCAGTCATCGTTACTCTTTGGATAACTTAGGCAGTCTAACCATTACTTACGATGACGTTTTGAGTAGTAGTAACTAAACACTAGTCAATATTCCCCAGATGCTTGGGGTAATGTGACGGTTAAAACACAATAGGAAAATTGGTAGTTTTATTCAAAAGCTGAGAAATCGGCTTTTTTGTTTTAATTTTGTTATAATGAGGGAAATAGAAAGAGGGAATTTATGAGTGATGAAAATCTAATTTATGATGGTATTGAGCATCAATTGTATCCAATGGTGGAAGGTGTCTTCCTTTCTGAGCTAGATGTTCGTTTGCGTGGGATTATCAAGCAAGAACATCCTGAACTATCGGATAATGATTTTATCAGTAATAAAAATTTAACGCATTATCGGATGTTATTTTTGGATGAAATGATTGATAAAGCCAATCGTAAGAATGATTTTGTCCGAGAATCGGTTTACGATGTCGCTAAGGGAAAGAATTACACAGCATTGGACGTGCAAGACCAGTTGGATAAGAAAATTACCTTTGGTCAACGAATTGCTGATGATGTGGCACGCTTTGGTGGTTCATGGACGTTTATCATTTCATTTAGTGTTTTTATGGTAATTTGGATGGCGATAAATGTCATTAAGCCTTTTGGAATTGCCTTTGATGAATATCCGTTTATTTTGCTAAATTTGGCATTATCGACAATTGCTGCAATCCAAGCTCCTTTGATTATGATGAGTCAAAATCGTGCATCAGATTATGACCGTTTGCAAGCAAAAAATGATTACAATGTCAACAAAGTTTCAGAAGAAGGCATTCGGCTATTGCATACAAAACTTGACCACTTGGTGCAACAAGATCAATCAGATTTGTTAGAAATTCAAAAATTGCAAACAGAGATGTTGGCATCAATTACTGACCAAGTTGTTGAATTGCAAAAGCAAAATAAAGAATTACTTGAGGAAATGAATGCATTAATACAAACGCAGAATTAAGGCAATTTTTTAGGAGAGGGTAGCATTGATTGGAAAAATCAAACTGATATTGGACGACTTTTAACTGTTTATCATGTGACATCAATTTTATTATCAAAATAATTTGACTGGGACATTGACGTTGCTTGAAGTGATGAAAAATCACCATGTCAATCATATTGTTTTTAGCTCTAGTGCAACGGTTTATGGCATGAATAATGTGTCACCGTCGACTGAGGATTTACCAACTCCAGCTACAAATCCTTACGCTTATACGAAAGTAATGATTGAACAAATTTTGACTGATGTGGCTTATGCTGACAAAGACTTGTCTGTGAGTAATTTGCGTTATTTCAATCCTATCGGAGCACACGAAAGTGGCTTAATCGGTGAAGCGTCAAATGGCATTCCAAATAATTTAGTGCCATACATTAGCCAAGTGGTTGTCGGTAAATTAAAAGAATTAAGCGTTTTTGGTAATGATTATGATACACCAGACGGAACTGGTATGCGTGATTACATTCATGTTGTTGATTTGGCAAAAGGTCATATTGCTGCGCTGAAGAAAAATCTTGCTAGCAAAGGAGTAGCGGTATATAATCTTGGAACAGGTCATGGTTACAGTGTCTTGGATTTGGTGAGGGCGCTCGAAGAAATCAATCATGTATCCGTTCCGTACGTTATCAAAGGTCGCCGCACTGGTGATATTGCTACTTGCTACGCAGACGCAAGCAAAGCCAAAGAAGAATTGGGCTGGACAGCACAAAAAACATTGCAAGACATGATGCGTGATTCATGGAGATGGCAAAGGCAAAATCCAAATGGTTATCAAGCTTAACAATACTATTTTTGAGTAGGTGATAGAGACAGGGGCAAGCCTTATTGTTTATGCAGTTGTAATAAGAGCATACGCAGTGGTTTGGTTTCCCATGCACAATTGATTAGGTACTTTTTGACGCTTGCTTTGCAAGCTAGACTTCCAACCTCAAACAATTCTCAATTGTTTGAGCAATTAATCACTGCTGAGTGGCTTCTAATGCGTTGATAAATCAGCTTTTATACCCCTACTCAACTTGCGGGGGGTGAGTTATAGAGGTTTGGGGAACCTTTATAATCGGGAAATAAAACTTACGAAGTAAGTGTCAAAAACGGTCTAGGAATAGACCGTTTTAGGTCAGCAACAAGAAATTAAGACTTGCTGAGAAATCAAGCTTCTGCGAAACTACTGATTCACTTTTTAATTTTTAGGCTCATGAATAAAGTCTCCGCTGGAGACTTTATTTGTCTCACTCCCTAAATTTTTATGTGAAAAGTTTTTTCTAATCAATCTTTAGGCTGAATTTTGTTATAATAAAACTAGTAGATAAAAGGGGGACAATTATGTCTGACAAAAGTATTAACTTAGTTATTGTAACTGGGATGAGTGGAGCTGGTAAAACGGTGGCAATTCAATCATTTGAAGATTTGGGGTATTTCACGATTGATAATATGCCACCAGCTTTGGCACCAAAATTTATTGAGCTAATTGAACAATCTAGCAACAATAATCGTGTGACACTCGTAGTCGACATGCGTAGTCGCCTCTTTTTCAATGAAATCAATTCTGTTCTTGATAAAATCGATGCCAATCCAAAAGTTGATTTTAAAATTTTATTCTTGGATGCGACAGATGGTGAATTGGTTGCTCGTTATAAAGAAACACGTCGTAGTCATCCATTGGCAGCTGATGGACGTATTTTAGATGGTATCAAACTTGAGCGTGAATTGTTAGCACCGCTGAAAAATTTGAGCCAAAATGTGGTTGATACAACAGAACTCACACCACGCCAACTCCGTAAAACCATTTCAGAGCAATTTTCAAGTGAGGAAAATCAAGCATCCTTCCGTATCGAAGTGATGAGTTTTGGTTTTAAGTATGGCTTGCCGCTTGATGCTGATTTGGTATTTGATGTGCGTTTCTTGCCGAATCCCTACTACAAACCAGAACTCCGTGACCAAACAGGACTCGAACAAGAAGTCTATGATTACGTCATGAATCATGAAGAATCTGAAGATTTCTATCAACATTTGACAGGCTTGATTAAACCAATTTTGCCAGGGTATCAAAAAGAAGGAAAATCTGTTTTGACGATTGCTATTGGTTGTACAGGTGGTCAACACCGTAGTGTCGCCTTTGCGCACCGTTTGGCAGAAGAATTGAAAGAAAATTGGGCTGTCAATGAAAACCACCGTGATAAAAATCGTCGTAAGGAGACTGTGAATCGTTCATGAGAAAATCTAAAATTACCGTTATCGGTGGAGGAACGGGAATTCCCATTATTTTAAATAGCTTACGGCATGAAGAAGTTGACATCACAGCGATTGTGACGGTGGCTGATGATGGTGGTAGTTCTGGAACTTTGCGTTCCGTAACGCAGCTAACACCTCCAGGCGACCTTCGTAACGTCCTTGTGGCGATGAGTGATATGCCGAAATTCTACGAAAAAGTTTTTCAATATCGTTTCGCTGAAACTGATGGTGCTTTGGCAGGGCATCCACTTGGCAATTTGATTATTTCAGGCATTGCAGAAATGCAAGGTTCAACTTACAATGCCATGCAGTTGCTAACAAAATTTTTCCGTGCCACAGGAAAGATTTACCCAGCCAGTGACAATCCATTGACTTTGCATGCTGTTTTCAAAGACGGTCACGAAGTTATTGGCGAAAGCCATATTGCTGATTATAAAGGTATGATTGACCACGTTTATGTCACGAATACTTATAACAATGAAGAATCGACTGCTAGTCGAAAAGTTGTTGATGCGATTATGGATAGTGATATGATTGTTCTGGGACCTGGTTCGCTTTTCACCTCAATTCTGCCCAATCTTGTCATTCCAGAAATCAAGAAAGCCTTGCTTGAAACCCCAGCAGAAGTGGTTTACGTTTGTAACATCATGACTCAATATGGTGAGACTGAGCATTTTACTGACGCTGACCATGTTGAAGTGCTCAATCGCCACCTTGGCAAAGATGTGATTGACACCGTTTTGGTCAATATCCAAGAAGTACCGCAAGATTACATGAATTCTAACGAATTTGATGAGTATTTGGTTCAAGTAGAACATGATTTTGCAGGACTTCATAAACAAGTTAAACGTGTGATTTCATCAGATTTCTTGCGTTTGGAGAATGGCGGAGCTTTTCACAATGGAGACTTTGTCGTTGAGGAATTAATGAATTTGGTGAGGATGAGGAAGCGATGAGTTTTACAGTAAAAGTGAAAGAAGAGCTGCTCAATTTATCGCGGTTTGATAAGAGCGAATTATCAGCAATCATTAAAATGTCTGGTAGCCTCGGTTTGACAGGAGACGGACTTACCTTGTCTATCACAATGGAAAATGCTAAAATCGCTCGTCATATTTATGAATTGATTGAAAATCTTTACCATGTTCAGCCAGAAATTAAATACCACCAAAAGACAAATCTGCGTAAAAACCGTGTTTACAATGTTTTTGTGGCAGCAAACGTCAGAGAAATTTTGAATGACTTGCAGTTGGCGGATTCTTTCTTTGGCATTGAAATGGGAATTAACCCAACTATTTTAGAAGATGATAATAAGGGATGCGCTTATTTGCGCGGCGCTTTTTTGGCGACTGGAACCATTCGTGACCCAGAATCTGGAAAATATCAGCTGGAAATTTTCTCGGTTTATCAAGACCACGCCGAAGATTTGGCGAATTTGATGCGAAAATTTATCCTTGATGCCAAGGTCATCGAACATAAAAATGGTGCGGTAACTTATTTGCAAAAAGCAGAAGACATCATGGATTTTCTTTTGGTTATTGGTGCTATGGAATGTAAAGATGTTTTTGAAGAAATTAAGATTATGCGTGAGACACGCAACGACGTCAATCGTGCTAATAATGCGGAGACGGCAAACATTGCCAAAACCGTGACAGCTAGCATGAAAACAATCAATAATATCATTAAAATCATGGATACGGTTGGACTTGAAACCTTGCCAATTGAACTTCAACAAGTGGCTAAAATCCGTGTTGAAAATCCAGATTATTCCATTCAACAAATTGCTGATCATTTGGAAAGCACATTGACCAAGAGTGGTGTTAACCACAGATTACGTAAAATTAATAAAATTGCAGATGAATTATAGAAAGTAAAAGGAAACATTCTATATAAAAAGTCAAGAGAGAATTCTAAAAAATAAAAAAACACCCTCACTGCGATAAACTTGAATGCAAGTTACTCAATCGTCTGGAGGATGCACTTGTTATTTTACTATTTTTCGTCTAAAAGCTCAATTTTAGACATACAAAAAATCTTGCCCTTAAGCAAGTTTTAAAAAGTATCTGTTCGTTTAATATTGACTGAAAATATAGATTTAGAGAAATACCAAGACTATT
>ERZ1034949.435-NODE-435-length-27946-cov-23.569682_pt1 | contig 27946 bp, 27 predicted proteins | sample MGYA00520590_ERZ1034949 | MGnify/ENA primary metagenome ERZ1034949 (study PRJEB33766, sample SAMN09781752) | gut metagenome | biome: gut microbiome | host: Homo sapiens | place: Madagascar | study: EMG produced TPA metagenomics assembly of the PRJNA485056 data...
TTGAAAACAAGAACCTCGCTTAGGCCTGTGTCCATATTACGTGGGTAGGATCAATTTTCTCCAAATTAAAGTGAATGTTCACCTTTATTTAGAGGACTTACATTTTATCGGAAAAAGTTCTCCATCGTCAACCGACATAAAGAACTCTGCCTTAATCCCGTACTTCTTCAACCGTGAATAATATGTACCCCGACTAATATCAACCTTGCGAAGCACTTCAAAGAAGGACTTAGGATCGTTGTAATAGTGGCTGTACTTCACGTTAGCGAGTTCTACAAACAATTCCCTTGTATCACCATATCCTTTCTTAAAAGCTATGTTACGTGGCATTGTGACAGCCATACTATCCCTTGTCTGTTTCAACACTTCTCGGATCGGCTTCCACTGCAACCGATAGATTGGACCGTCATCCACTCGATAGAATCGCTTAATGTCAAAATCAAACCACTCACGGACTCGCTGAAACTCTGTCTGTGATGTTCGGTGCTTCTTAAAGAAGTTATGGATATCTGTATACCCATGATCGCGATACAACTCGATTAAAATTTTCTTCGCTTCTTCACGACTAAAGCCAGATGTTGTGTAATCAGTCTTCTTGTGATGGTGCTTAACTGGCAAACGATATTCATGATCGGTACAACAAGAAAAGGCTAATTTTAATTCATCTCTTTGTTGCTGATTAATTAGCATACAACCCCCTTAAATCTTAATACCCGTATTTATCAAAATATCAACAATTTAATAAATACCTTCATATTTCGTAATGAGGGTAATTACATGAAACTGATTTCTAATAAGGCAAAATTAAAAAAGATTCTCAGAAATATCTCTGCTGCAATTCGCCCACCTAAAGCAATGAAACCTAGCGAGTGGGTAGAGGCTAACGTAGTGGCTACCGATGGTGTTAAAGCCGGATCTCTAATTAAATTGCATCCCTTCCAACGTGGAATGATGGACGCGATCACCGAAGACCGTAGAAAAATTGTGTTTAAATGTTCGGCGCAGTTGGGTAAGACTATGATTCTTAACGGAATTATCTTCCACAGGATCGCCAGTAACCCTACGAATATTGGGGTGTTGCAAAGTAACGTTAGAGAACTAAATTCTTGGATCGCTGGTAAGGTGAAGCCAGTATTAGAGGCAACGCCAGAATTAAAGGCGATGATCACCGACAAATCAGACCGTAATGCCGTTAACAACTCATCGATTATTCAGCTTCGTAACGGATCATTCATGTATTTCATGTCGCTGAACAGTCCATCACACTTGCGCGGTAAGACACTCCCTTTGATTATTCTTGATGAAGTTGATGCGGCTGATGAATCAGACGAAGGGAACCCGATCCAGCTAGCGGAACAACGCGCAACCACTTTCGGGGATGATGCAAGGATCGTAATTGCTTCCACTCCAACGTCGCGAGATGGGGCGATTAACCAGCAATGGGAACTCTCGGATAAGAGGAAATATTATGTTCCTTGCCAGCATTGCGGACACAGACACGTAATGGAATGGAGTAACGTACATTGGGATTGGCATCAAGTTAATGGTAAATCACTGCCGAATCCAGACACAGCCGTTTATCGTTGTCCTGAATGTGAAACCGACTGGACCGAGGGTGATCGCCTACGTGCTGTTAGTCAGGGAGAATGGATCGCCACCGAACCAAATGCGGAAGTAATCGGTTTTCATGCTAACCGCCTTATGTCTCCGTTTAGTTCTATCCGTGCGTGTGTGGTGGACTTTGCTGATAGCTACGCGAATATGTCGCTGGCAACGTTCTATAATGTGGTGCTCGGTGAAACCTTCGATGATCTTAACGAAGACCGCACAGCCGACGAACTGGAAACGCTGAAAACTGACATTAGCTTAGACAATATCCCTGATGATGTTTTGGCTCTGGTAGGTGGAGTTGACCAGCAAAAAGACCGTCTGGAATCTACCTTGCTGGGTATCTCTCGTAAAGGGATATGCGTAGTTGATCACCGATCATTCTATGATGTGAACTGCGAACGCCACGAATCACCAGCATATGACCAGCTTTACAACTTCCTGAAAGCAAAATTCTATACCCGATCCGGTCAACGAATCCCGATGCTATCCGCTTTCGTGGACTCATCAAACGGACGAGCTACGCAAGTGATCTACCGCTTTTGCACTAGGTGGCAAAATCTATGCGCCATTAAGGGCGCAAGTAATGTTGATGCTCCAATCCTTCCGGTAAAAGACACAAGAACGGGCGGTTTTACCCTTAAAATTCTGGGCGTAAACAACCTTAAGACGATGATCCGTGAAATGATTAACCGGAACTTGAGAGACAGCGATCCTCATACGGTCTTCCAGATTGGTGACGTTCCTGATGACTACTGCGAGCAATTGCTATCTGAACAGTTGAAACGGCAGGGTAATACCACACGTTGGGTAAAAGTTGGTCAGCAACGCAACGAGGGCTTGGACTGCCTAACCTATGCGGTGGCTAGTTATCGCCATGTACTCAATAAAATGTCATGGGAAAAACTCGAAGCCATCAAAGATAGTTTGAACCGTGAACCAGAAGAATCCGTAGAAGCTCCTAAATCGCAATCTGACGAGCAAATCGAAGAAAATAAGCCAATCACACGACCACAACGTAAAAACATCGCCAGACGCCCAAATAGAGGCCGTAGCTGGGTAACATCGTTCTAATAACTCGCCGTCCTTCGGGGCGGCCTCCCCCTAAATATTGTTAATCCAATAACAATTAAATAAGGGGTAATTATGAGTTTAGAACTAATTCCCTTAGTAATTCGTAAAGGTGAAAAAATCACGCTGGCGAATGAAGAGGGTGTAACAATTCAGGTAGGAAATAGTAAAGGTATCATTTATCAGGTTGATGACACTCCGGCTAATCATGAGATTAAAACCTTAGATTTTGCCGAAGGTAAATATACCATCGTAATAACTTTGGAAGAAGAACTGGTATCAATGCAGGAATTAACTGTATTGCCAGTATTCGCCAAACAATCCAAAAAAGAATATCTGCGGGAAACTATCGCCTTAATCGAGCAAGTTATTTTCGCCCGTTTATCTGGGGACGAAGCCGCATTATCTCAAATGACAGTGAAAGGGAATACTTTCGCCTATGAGTCATTAGGTGTTCTCCAGCAATTAAAGACTGATTATGAACGTCAGTTATCTAAAGTAATTCAAGCCGAACGACGTAAACAGGGAATTAGCCCGATTAAAAATATCAAATTACGTCTTACGCGATAAGGGGTAAATCATGTTTAATCTTTTTCGACGCAATAAGGCGGTAGAAACTCCAGTTAAAACTAATCACCGCCAGCAACAACAAAAAATCTTTATCGACAAACAAGTAGAAAAATTCCAGAAAGACCTATCTAAACGTAGTTTAGGACTGGTTGGTGATCGCATTGATGGATCGCTTCAACAAGACACTATCACCGGAACCTTCAATAAGGCTCTCAAATCGAACGGTAAGCGCCTTTATGATCAGGGTCGTACTCTGGCCTTAAACACTTCCGTAGGCAGTCGCTACACGCAATACATCACCGATATGGTGGTAGGTACTGGCCTAGATCCGAAGCCGTCAATCGTTAAATCAAATGGCAAACTTGATAGCGCACTGAATAAGCAGATCGAGAATGCTTTCTGGAAGTGGGCGCAGAATGCTAAACGCTTCTCTCGTAACGGTCGCTTTAACTTCCGTGAATTGCTGGTAATGGCTGAACGTGAGCGCGTTATGGGTGGTGAGTGCTTCATCGTTTTAACTAAAGAAAACAATGAGTTAAATGTTTCTATCCTGTCTGCTGATAAGTGCGACTGGTCGCTCAACCGTGAAGTAAGCAAAGAACGCGCTATCTATCAGGGGATCGAGTATGACGTAGAAACAATGCGCCCTGTTGCATACTGGTTTCGTAAAATCAACCTACTGACTCAGACTTACACAGGTGATAACTATCGTGTCGAGGCTTCGCAAGTATGCCATTATTATCAACCACTTGCGGCTGAATCTCTGCGTGGTGTGACTGACTTCCTGCCAGTGATTAAGGATATTGCGCATCAAGACGCATTCCGCGAAGCTGTACTGGTACATAAACGAATTTCAAGTTGTAGCATGGCGTTCATCGAACGTCCGAAAGATTCTGGTGACGATTTTGATACTGGCGAAGATGATGAACAATATCAAGCGCCGGAAGTTATTCACGATTTCGCGCCAGGTACTATTCAGGAATTGCCGGAAGGGGCAACAATCAAGTCAATTCAATCATCGCAAAGTGGCGATGACTTTAACAGCTTCAATGATGGTATGTTCACTAGCGTAGCAATGGGCTTAGGAGTGTTCAAACAGGGCTTGACTGGTGATACTTCCCAGATCAACTACTCAGCCGCACGTTTCGGTGAATTAACCCAGCGCACACGAGTTAAAGCACTGCAAAACAAATTAATTGAAACAGTGGTATTGCCAATTTTCGAAGCATATCTACGCCATTATTCCGCGCGTGGTATTGTTCCGATTCGTATTACTGCAATTCCGCATATTATCGACAACACTACTATTATTCGTCCGCGTTTTGAATCCGTTGATCCATTTAAAGACGTGAGCGCCGAGATTGCTTTAATTGATAACGGACTTAAATCACGTACTGCCGTTATTCTTGAACGTGGTGATGATCCTGAAAAAGTATTCTCAGAGATTCAAGCCGAAAAGAGCGCACTAAATATTATCGTTAATGGCGAGGGTGAAGAAAAAAATTCCCCAGCCGATCCCTAATAACCAACGGGGGCGCAATGCCCCCAATTAATTAAAGGTGATTAAATGCTTAAATTTCGCCGCGATCTTAACGGTTACGGTGGAGTTATTAACGAAGGGCATAACGATCAATACGAATTTGAAATTGCTTTCTCCAGTGAACAGCCGTATCAGCGCCAATTCTGGGATGAGCAAAATCAAGAGATGGTGGTACTAGATGAAATTCTGGTACATACACCGGAAGCGGTTGATCTGTCTCGTCTGAATAATAACGCTCCGTTGCTGTTCAATCATAATTTCGATAATCATATTGGTGTCGTTTGTAACGCTCGAATCGATGCGGATAACGTAGGTCGTGCTCTGGTTAAATTCTCTAAGCATGGCACTTTGGCTAATGATATTCGCAATAAAGTCATTGAAGGTACGATGGAAAAAATTTCTGTCGGTTATGACATTAAAGAATATCACATCGACTACACCAAAGGACAATTGATTGTTACTAAGTGGGCACCCTATGAACTCTCATTTGTCACCGTTCCCGCAGACGATACGGTCGGTTTAAATCGCTCTCTAAATACTATCACAGTTAATTTGGAGGCTAAACGCGATATGACTAAAGAACAAATCGAAGAAATCAAAGAAGAACAAGAAGCCGCTCAGGTTGAAGAAACTCCGGTAGAAGAAAATAAAGAACCGGAAGTTGAAGAAACTCAAGAGCGCCAAGTTGAAGAGAATAAAGAAGATGAAAATCTCGAAGACGGAAAAGACGCTGAACATCCTGAAAGTGTTGATGATGATAGTTCAACTGTTCGGGAAGCAGAAGAAGTAAAAGAAGAACGTGAAGCCGCTCCGATTGAAGAAGAAAAAATCGAAGAAGTGGCTGAACGTTCCGAAGAAGACGAATTAGAAATTCGCGAAATTGCACGCGAGTTAAATATTAACGAAGACGATGAAGAATTTAAACACGCATTGGCAAATAAAGAAATTACGCCGGAAGCATTCCGCACTAAGGCACTAAATAACATTACCAATGCTCAACGTAATAACGAACAACAAATTAAGGACTCTAAAATGGAAAAAATCTTTGACCTGAACAACGTAATTCGCTCTCTGGTAGATGGTGCTGCTCTGGGCGCTCATGAAGCTGAATATTCCGCAATGGCTGCTACTGCAACTATGCAGCGTGGTCGTGCTGCTCGTGGTGGCTCTGTATTCGTTCCGGCTGCTGCTCTGCGTGCTGCTGCTGATGGTAACACCAAAGCTACTCTGACTGATATCACCGACGAAAAACTGCTGACTGAATCCTACATCGAAATGCTGATGCCTCAGTCCGTTCTGGGTCGTCTGGGTGTGACCGTCCTGTCTGGTCTGAATAGCCCGATTGCAGTACCAAAAATGACCGCTTCCAGCGTTGATGCTTTCGGTTTCGTTGATGAAAACGGTGCTGCACCGGAAAGCAAAGCTGAATTTGCAAACGTGAAAATGGCTCCTAAGACGTTTGCTGGTGGGAACCCGATCAGCAGAGCTAGCATCAAGCAAGTTCCCGGCATCGCTACCCTGATCACTGATCACATTAACAAATCTGTTCGGATCAAACTGGAACAACTGATTCTGTCTGATAAAGAAAATGCTCGTGGTCCGGCTGGTCTGGTTAAGCAACTGGTAGACGGTGGTCGCGTTACTAAGAAAGCCGCTTTTAGCTACAAAGACTTCCTGAAAGAAATTGCAGCACTGACCGACGCTGGCGTTCCGGCACAGTCCATCAAGTTTGCAATGAGCGGTGCAACTGCTGCTGAACTGGAATCTACCCTGAAAGATAACGGCGTTTCCGGTTATATCATCGAAAACGGCAAACTGGCTGGTTACGAAGTAGTTACTTCTGGTGTTATCCCGGCAGACCACATCGTTCTGGGCGATTTCAGCGGCATTATCGTTGGGGAATGGGGAGGTCTTGAGCTAGATCTGGACGATTCAACGTACCGTGCCCAGTCTGCGATCGTGCCTCGTGTATGGCTGGATTTGGACTACGTTGTAGCACAGCCGGAAGCTCTGAAAGTTCTTCACATCTCCGCTGAATGAACTAGCGTAGAACCTTCTGAACCTTCCCCCGATTTGGGGGAAGAAAATCTGATTCCTAAACCGGAAGAAGATTCCCAGACGGTTACGGCGAAAGCCACAGCTAAAAAACAGCGTAAAACTAAAGAATAATAATTAGCCCTGCCTAACGGTGGGGCTTTTTTGTATGTAAATACTCCATAAAGGGGGTAACTATGTTCAAATTATCAGAATCACAATTAAATCGAATGTTTAAAAGTGCTCCTGTATTTGTGGTGGAAGGTGGTAAATCAATTCGTGCTTATCATGAAATTACTACTACCGACGAATCAGGGGTAATGACAGAAACAGAATTTCTATTCTGTCGTGAGGGAGACTTAAAGCAAGGTGATATTGTCACAGTAGAAAACCAGCGTTTCAAAGTTCAATACGTTAAGCGTAATGGTGATAATACAACTGATTGCTTTATTACTCTGGCAGGGGGTACACATGCTCGCTATCGTTAATAATATGCCTAGACTGAAAATCAAACGCGCCTTGCAAGATATTATCGAACAAGATCTAGGTCTGGCTTTAAACGTAGAACAAACCCAAACCGGATTTTCGGAATCTGTTGTGTGTTGGATTACTGGCATGAATGAAACTTATACGCGTGTTCGTGGCGGTAATGCAATGCAAGCTGAATGCGTTATCGAAATGCAGTTATATTCTCAGATTCATGAAACGAAAATTCATGAGGGTATTTGCCAGATAATCCAGATTCAGCCGGATAACCCACGATTTAAAGATTTGGGCTTCTCTATTTCAGATATCACTCCAGTAGCCTCTAATACCGATTATGACGATGATTCTAGTGATGGGGGTATCGTTGGGACACTTAGCCTTAAATTTTCTTATCTAGCGCGTTTTTAAGGGGTAATAATGAATATTACACAAGATAACTTAGATATTTTCACGGGGTCACATGTTGAAGTGTCGATCTCTAACCAGATAGACAATCAGGTCGACTTTTTCGATCCTAGCTTTAGTTCCATCGAGAACGTTGCAGCATTTCCTACGCTAACCGAATCCACAGAGATAGAAACTCTGGAAGAGTACGATCAGGACGCTACGGGGAAACTTGCTGGTTATCGTAGACTGGAACCGACAACACTCACATTAAACCGTGTTCTTGACGATGAACATCAAGCAATGTTGATGAAAGCGGTAGAGGATAAAACACCTTTACGCTTCCGTATGTTCTATGTTGTGAACTCTGGCTATAGTGCTGCTAACACTGGTTACTATGTCATCTATGATGCTTACGTCACATCACATAAAACCCGTGGTAGTGATAACAAAGCTGTAACACTGGAATTTAAACTTGAACCAGATGGCGGGATTCTGGCAAGGGGTATTGCTACCGAAGGTAAGATCTTGCGTCAGGGTGATTTTGGTATCGGTGCTGGTGTACACCCATTTACAGGGGGTATAGATGACACTGCATTAGCCGGAAACCGTTTCGTAACCTATAAGGGAACTGCTAGCGGTAATCCATATTCAACCGACACAGCATTAATTCACCTTCAAGCTAATGAGCATGGCGCATGGCAATTAACCTGTAATACTTCTGGCGCACCACGTTTACGCGTCCGAAATATTCAGGAAAACGGTCGCTCTGAATGGATCAAGGTATATTCCTCCAATGAGAAACCGACACCTAGCGAAATTGGCGCAGTGGCTAAGACTGATAGAATCGACTTCGGTGAGTATTAAGATTGCTTACCTAAATAAAACATGACGCGGGGAGGTTAACGCCTCCCTTATTCCTGTTTTATAGTGAGGTGATTCTAGATGCGATCAATCCAATTTAAACGCACACAAACGGCTGGTAAAAAACCAACGCCGGAACAATTATCACAGGGTGAATTGGCTATTAACCTTGCTGATCACGTTCTGTATACCAAAGATAAAAATAACGCAGTAGTTCAAATCTCTGTTTCTCCAGAAAAACATGCTGAACTTAACACGAAAGTAGACCAGAATAAAACCAACACTGACCGTGTTATTGCTTCCAACAAACAAGAGGCCGCTAATAATCTGGCTAGTGCTAAAGCTGAACTGAATCAGACTATTACCACGAAAGATACAGCGACCAATAAGCGCATTGATGCTACCAACACCACTGTTAGTAACTTAACCCAGACAGTTACGGCAAATAAAACCGATGCCGACACTAAGATCAATAACCTTACGGGGACCGTATCTGCGAATAAGACCGCAATTGAAAGAACCGTTGCCGCAAACAAATCTGATGCAGATAGCAAACATGCAGCTTTAACGAAAACGGTCACTGACAATAACACCGCGATTAACAACAAGGTTAATACCACTAACACCAACGTTAGCAACTTAACTAAAACTGTTACTGCAAATAAAACCGATGCAGATAACAAAATTTCTAGCTTAACTAGCACGGTTGCAGCTAACAAGACAGCGATCGAAAAGACTGTTTCCGACAATAAGAAAGACGCGGATACTAAGATTACCAATCTTACTGGCACTGTTAATAGCAACCATACCGCAATTAACAACAAGGTAGACCAGAATAAATCTTCTACTGATGCCGCAATTGCAGCCGCTAACAAACGAATTGATGGTATTGAAGGTAGCAATGATGCTCTTTACATCAAGAAGAATACCAATACTAAGCATGGTGGGTATCTGTTAAGCAAGACAGCTAACTATCTGGAAGACCAGACATCACGAGATCTTAACTACTTTGGTGCTTTCCGTACCAATGGTCAAGATGGACTCATGGATCTAACTCTTAATGTTCCTCATTCTGCCGGTAAAGCGCACGGTCGCGGATTTACTTTCCGTTATGCGTCTGGTGGATCTCGTGTTGAAACCTATGGTTTTGATAGAGAAGGACAGAAGAACTTTAGCTATAAGATGTATCACGAAGGTGATAAGCCGACTCCTGGCGAGATTGGCGCATACACCAAAGCCGAAGTTGATAAGATGTTTGTTAAAAACGTCGTTATGTCTGTTCCCAATTCTAGCGAAAACGTATCTGCATATTTCAAATTGGCAACCGCAACAATTCCACAAAACGGGCGTAGTGTGTTTTTCCGTATTCATGGTGGTAATGGTTACAACGTTACGGCATATGATCAGGTTGACGTAGTAGAAATTCTTCTGCGTAGTGGTAACGATAGACCTAAAGGTCTTAACGTAATTGCATACCGTAGAAATACAAACAAAGATTTTGAGGTATTTGCTGTCAATACTTCCGGTGATAACTATGATATCTACGTGAAATATCAGCGTTATACCGATAACGTTATTGTCGAATATGGGAAATCTGTTTATGTAAGTTTGACGGTTTATGATACGCCGGAAGCCACGTTAATTAAACCTTCCGTTGGTGTTATCGGTGGTCGCAACGTAACTCTTTTTAATACTGAAAATAAACGTGGTGTGTTAAGTTTTGATGATAACACACAAAACAGCTATGACATTGTTCATCTAAGTAATGATAAAGGTACTGGACGGAAATATATTCGTAAATTCCGTAGCAACTATAACGAAATGGTTTGGCATGAAACCGTTCAGGGTGCTGTATATCGTCTTGCTACTGGTGCTACAGATTCTACAGAAGTTATTAGAATTGATTCTAATAGTGCAATACCGGGTAATTATAAAGGATATGTAATTACTGGTAAAATGGAATTGCACGGTAGTGGTAATGCGATGACTTTACATCGACAGACTGGTCAAGCTGCATATATGGCGTGGTGGGATCGTCGTGATGGTAAAAACCAACGTAGTGGTTATATCGGTCATGCGGATGGTACTAGTGATGGTTTTGTGTGGCGTAATGATGTTGGTGCTAACTCATTTGATTTGGAAGGTAGTGGACAAGTAAATTTGACTACAGGAAAAACAAAAATTGTATATACCAATGGTCAATATTATTCCGCTAACGCTGATGCATTCCGTATGATTTACGGTAAGTATGGTGCATTCTGGCGAAATGATGGTGGTAAAGTTTATCTGTTGTCTACTGCCGAAAATGATAGATTTGGTGGTTGGAATACATATCGACCTTTTATCTACGATCTTACTTCCGGTAACGTTCAATTAGGTGGTGATGGAAACGAAGATGTATTAACTCTAGAACGCGCAAGCAAGGCCGCTCGATTCTCTGGCAACGCTTACATCAAAGGTCAACATTTAACATTTGATGCTGGTGCTGGACAATCCCGCGATTACTTCCGGTTTAACCATTGGGGCGATAGTAATAACGCTCGCGATAACATCCTACAGATTGAAGACAGTCAGGGTGCACACTTTACCACTGAACGCGCTATGGGTACTGGCAATATCACAGCACGTTTTAAAGGCTTTGTGCGTGTAGAATCCGGTGAGATTGCCTTTGATGCTAATCGTGGATCTGCGTCTCAATTTACCTTACATACATGGGGTAACGAGCAACGCAAACAGGTTTTTGAATGTAAGGATGCTACTAGTTATCATTGGTATACCGAACGTACAAACGGTGGAACTGGTCCTATCCTGTTCTCTGTTGCTGGTACATTAAAAACTGCGAGCAATATACAGGTTGGCGGTGCTGATATTGAGTTTCGTCGCAGTGGTAATAAGCATTTATGGTTTAGAGATCCGAACGGTTTAGAATTAGGTTTGATGTACTGCGATGATGCTGGTGTTATCCGCTTCCGTGGTCAGAAACAAGGTCAAACTTGGAAACTTGCTGATAAAATGATTCATCTTGAGGCGGGGACTGTCGGCGGGTCTGATAAAGGTTTGATTCGTGGTAATGTTGCTGGTGGTAGCTGGGCTAGCTGGCGTGATCGTTCTGCCGGAATCCTCGTAGACTGTCCGAACTCAACCGATTCCGCTCATAACATCTGGAAAGCGACTCATTGGGGAAAATATCATATTGCGGCAATGGGTGTGCATGTTCCTAGTGGTACTATTACCAATGCTTTAGCTCGCCTAAACGTTCACGACGCCAACTTTGACTTTAACGCTGCGGGTGATTTTAGCGCAGGTCGTAACGGTAGCTTTAACGATGTTTACATTCGCTCTGACTCCCGTTTGAAGATTAACAAGGAAGAATTACAGGACGGTGCATTAGAGAAAGTAAACTCACTGAAAGTCTACACCTACGATAAAGTTAAATCTCTTTCCGATGACACGGTGATTAAACGCGAAGTAGGTATTATTGCTCAGGATCTGGAAAAAGTATTGCCGGAAGCAGTAGGTATTCAATCCACAGAAGATCCAGAACAACCGGAAGCAATCAAGACTATTTCTAACTCTGCTGTTAATGCCTTGATTATTAAAGCTATGCAGGAAATGGACGCCAAATATAAAACACAGATCGAAGCATTACAGAAAGAAATTGCCGAACTGAAAGCAACTAAATAATAAAAGTCGGGGGACTAGTTCCCCCGTTATAAACAATTTTAATTAAGGGGTAATTCTATGTCTCAGCAATTTAAAGATATTTTTACTGGTGGTCTGGTAAGTATGTTCTATCACGCCGATACCACTAACACCGATCTTGCACATGAAAGCTATGAAGAAATTAAAGAGTGTGCTGGTTTTCCTGAAACTGGTATCGAGCGCGGCACTGTAGAAGTTAAATCCTTCTCTTCTCAGTACAACCGTAAGCTGGTAGGTAAACTGAATGTTCCTGATCTGACTCTGACCGTTAACTACATTCCAGGTGATGCTACTCACGCTAAACTGGATAAGGCTGCCGAAGATGGTACGCGTATTCAGATTAAGATTGAATATTATGTTGATGCTGGTAAGCAGACTGGTATTCGCACCGCTTTCAACGGCTTTATCTCTAAAGCTGCTATGCAGGGTGGCGACGAAGAAGTTGTAACCAAAGAATATACTTTTGCGGTTGATGGTGCTCCGATCAAACAGGAAGTGTTTACCACTGGCGGATGAACTAACGAAGAACTTCCTTTACCAGAATCGGAACCACTGCCGGAACATGAAGCGGTGGTGATTCCAGAAGTAGAAGAAGTTACGGCGAAAGCCACAGCAAAACGAGGCCGCAAGGCTAAGAATTAATTTTAAGCCCTGCCTTAATGGTGGGGCTTTTTTATTGGAGTAATCAAAATGGCAAATGTCGTTAAAGTTCCTGGCTGGATCGGGTCATCTGCTGTATCGGTGACGGGTAAGCGATGGATGAAAGAAGCATTAACAGCTTTAAAAGTTCCGGCTCCGCGTAATATGTCGGCAATGGCTGGTCGTGGTATGGATACGGTTGTAGCTACTGCATCGTGGTCTACTTCATTGGGTAATAACTGGGGTGTAACTGCTTCAAACTATCCTGTTTCCGGTATGCAAAGCAAAGGATCTATGGAGAACCCCGAAAACGTGGGCGTAGGGCGTCTGGTTGGCGTTATCGTTGGTCAATTCAATGGCGGTACTCCTACTATGGCTGTATATCTCCAGAACGGTAGAGCGGGGAATATAACCGTTAATTTGGGTGGTGCTGCTGTCACTGTTCCTTATAACAGTATGCAAAGTGGTTTTCATTACTATTGGTTAAGCAATCCTCCGGCTGCTTTCCTAACAAATATTAAGAAGACTGGCACTAAGCAGACTTTGAAAATCTCTTAAATTCTAAATAAATACAGCGTAATCACTATTAATGAGGAAACAATAATGAATCTGAATGAAATGCTGAAAGCTCTTTCTCCGAAACGTGAATCTTTAACCCTCGGCGGATTTACGTTCTATGCTCGCCCTATGTCGGTGCAAGAATTTAATGAACATGTTTTCAATACTGATAAAAAAGACCGCGATGAACGCTCTATTCTTCGTTGTATTGAAGATGAAGACGGTAAGCCAGTATTTGAATCTATTGAACAAGTTAAGGCACTGTATACTAGCGTCCGCAGCGAATTAATCGGCTTAGTTGCTCAAGCATCATTGATGAAAGATGCGGCGGTAATTGAAAACGAGGTAAAGTAAACCCGCTCTTGAATTTTTATTTTCGGCAAATGATGCGTCGGGGCTTGAGTAAAGATGAGATGGATAATATGCCAATTACGCTATTTTGGGCGTTGCATATATTCGATACATATCTTGAACCACAAAGCCCCCTATATCAAGATGCGCGACATGCACAGTCGATGTATTACATGCACGTTACATCTCCTAACATGACTCGTGAATGGTTGAATAAAATCAATGTTAACCAATTCCGAATGATTAAGGACGACAAGCAATTTAAAACGCAAGAAGAAATAAAAGAAATTGCTCGTAAGAAAGAGGAAGAACGTAACTCTGCTTTGGTTGATAGTTATTTCGACGCTTCATTATTACAAAAGCTCAAGAGCGGTCAATTGGGGTAATTTATGACAAAACATATAGTAACAATAGAAGGGGATAATAAAGGTCTAAGGAGAAGTACCAATGAAGCCGCCGACCTTCTCGATAGTTTGTCTGAAAAGGCAAGTGGTATTGATTTTGGTGGTGGCTTATCTGGTCTGACTGGATCTCTTCGTGGGATCGCTGGCTCTGCTGGTTTGGCTGCTGGTGGTATCGGCTTAGTTGCGACCGCAGTGGTTGCAGCCGCTAAAGCTGGCGCGGAATACGTTAAACAATATTCAGAAGTATCTAAGGCGACCGGACTCTCGATTGAATCCCTTCAAAGACTGGAAAAGGAATTTTCTGGTACTGGCCTAACAGTTGAAAAATTCGGTGATATCAACAAAGACACCTTAGATAAGATGGGTGATGCATGGGCTAACGGTGGTGGTATTGCTGATGACTTAGAATCGGTTGGCCTTAAGTTAGAAAACTATGCTCACTTCATGACTGATCCGCAAGGTGGTATGAAAGCGGCGATCCAAGTGTTCTATGACATGAAGAAAGCCGGAAAATCAATGGCTGAAATCAAGTTCATGATGGAATCTTTAGCCAGTGATTCAAGTCATATGACCAGCCAGCTTGAGAAATATAATAGTGCTCAAGAGGCGATGATCGCTATTCAGAATCAATCTGTTAACGTCACCGAAGAAAACGCTAAAAAATATGATAAATTTTCTCAAAATATCAATAAGCTGGAAAATAACCTGAAAGGTGTCGGCATGACCATTTCTGGTCCTTTGGTTGATAGCTTAAACTGGTTATTTGACTGGTTTAATATTGATTGGGAAAAGAGTTCTCTATTCAGGGCATTAGATCGACTGAATAAAGAAGGCAAGACCGCAACTGGTGGTATTCTTAACGCCAACCATAAAGACGCTCAAAAGATTATTGACAAGTACAATAAAGAAAAGCGTTGGAATAATCTAGCAGATTGGGAAAAGGCCGCGATCCGTGGTGCTGGTGTCGATCCTCGTACTGCTGGCTTTGATGTAGAAGGATTTAAGAAACGTTTTGGTGGGTCTTATAAGAAAAATGGTGCTCTGATTGTCGTAGATGCTGGTGAACATCTGACACGCAAGGCAGATCCTAACACTGATTTAACTCTACCAAATAAACCAGTAAGACCAGAATCATTGGGTAAATCTGGCAACGAGAAGAAAGCCGAGGAAGAAGCACGCAAGAAAGCGGAAGAGGCAGCTAAAAAGGCTAAGGAAGCCGCAGAAAAAGCACAGAAAGAACGTGAGGATGCAATCAAGCGTCTGAATGCACTTGATGTTAAATTGCAAGGGCAAGTTGCAGCGTCTATTGCTTCTCAAAACAAGCAGTTAGAAGCCAGCTTGAAAGATTTGGATACTGCTTTAGATCTGGGCTTAATCTCTCAACAAGACGCAGCCGCGAAACGCCAATCCTTAATCGATCAGAATACTGAAAACGTATACAAAATGGTCTTAGGTGCTGATCCTGTTGATGCGCTGAATGCTTTAACACAATTGCAACAAATCAGGGACAATGAGTTAGAAAGCCATAAACGGTTACTTGATGGTAAGGCTATCTCCTACGATGAATATATGCGTCGTGTGAATGATACCAATCAGAATTATAGTCAAATTGGCAATGCTTTACAGGGAATGGATGGTTTTAAAACCAATCAATTAACCAGCGGATTTGATTATCAAGACTCAAATAATCCGTTTGCTAAATTTAATGCAATCGATAAAGAGAAATCGGAAGCCGAACAAGATTATAAGACCGATAAACTACTCAAGATTGATGGGATCACCGATCCGGCTAAACGGATGGAAGCATTAGAAAAACTCAATGAAAACCATCAAAAACGGATGGCTGCAATTGAAAAGAAATATGCTGATGCTCGCCAGTCAATAGCCGATGATATGTATGGCGGTTTTGCTGCTGCAATGACTCTCTTCGGGCAGGAAAACACTAAAGCTATGCAGATGGCTTTCAATGCTCATAAAGCATTCTCTATCGGACAAGCGACGGTGAACATGTGGACGGCTGCTACCGATGCATGGAACGATCCGACCAACGTCACCACAGGTCAAAAAATTGCTGCTGCTGCATTGGCTGTTTCTCAGAACATGGGGAACATCGCAAACATCAAGTCTACTAACGTTAGCGGTATGGCTCATGATGGTATTGATAACATCCCTCGTGAGGGTACATGGTTGCTTGATAAGGGTGAACGAGTAGTTGATCAGCGTACTAACGGTGATTTGAAAGACTTCTTATCTGCTCAAAAATCAGGCGGTGGTAACTCTCAGCCGATTGAAGTTAATGCGCCTTTGAACATTAACGGCAATGTTAATAGCTCAGACAAGATGGTTATGGATGCTATCAAACGTCACGCTAAGTTAGTTGCTCAGGCGGTAGAAGACGCACAGCGCCGTAAGATGTAATTAAAAGCCCCCATAGTGATAAATAATCATAAAACTATGGGGGCTTTTTCTATGTTCAAATCCAAGAATATTAAAATCACAGATTTTACTCTTAAATCAAAACAACCTTTCTTCAAGGCGCAATCTATCTCCGGTAAGTTCCAGCGTCGCTTTACTGGCATCCATTTTTACGAAGCAGAATTTACCGCGAATTACATGGCTCAGGATATTAACGAAGTAAAAGAATTTGTAGCACGTCACCTTTTTGGTCGTCCTTTTAGTGTGCCACTGTCTTACTTTTCAAAATATACAGGTGATGTACGCCAGATGGTAACGGCTGCTGCTGGTACTGCTCGCGGTGGGCGTAAGGTGAGAATCTCCAACTTCACCGGAACACTGAAAGCGGGAACTGTCATCCAGTTTGAGAACCACAAGAAAATCTACACGATCACCGAAGACGTGAAATCAGGTGGTGAAATGAAACTCTTCCCTAACTTGCGTCAAAACGTCCTGGCTGGTGAGGTGATCAAGTATCAGAACGTAGAAGGTGAATTTGTTCTCAAAACTGAAAATATCGATTGGAAGATCGCCCAGATTGGCAAGATGAAATTCGAATTAGTGGAGAATGTATAATGGCAACTATTCAGGAATCATTCAGCAAACTATGCACTAATCTTGACTTCATCGAGGTCTACAACGACCAGACAGGGCAGAACGTGTCTAGATTGACGCTACCGCAGCTTTTCTCTACTGGATCGATGTTTCACATTATCGAAGTGATTACCGCGTCAGGGGATGTTCTACGGCTTACAGATGGGTATTTCGATTTGGACTATAACGGTTTTACATATCTCGCAACGGGTGATTTTCTTCAAATCTCATCGAATACCGAAGAGAAGGAGATCAACAACAACGGGATCAACGTAACTGTTTCTAACGTTCGCGAAGAATACATTACCCTGATTCGTAACAAGCAATTCGATAAATCAGATGTGAAAATCGAGATGGTTTTCCTTAACCCCAACACGGGCAAAGTTGAAACCACTTACCCTGTTTTCCGTGGGGTAGTCGATTCCATCGGGATTAACATCGAACATGAAGATGATGAGTGTAAAAACGAATCAGAATTTCAGCTTAATAGTATCTGGGAAGTTCTAGATAAAAACGCTCGTAGTCATGCCTCCGATGGTATCCACCGTTCCTATGTTGGAAACGAGAACGATCTATTCTTCTCAAGGGCGGGTCGCTGGCAATCAGAAAGCAAGTGGCATTCATCGAAGAAATAATCCCTTCTCCCTAAGCCTAGTAAATAACAGCATGGAGGTATTCATCATGCTAAAAACTAGGCTTATCACCGATTACATCAATTCTTTAATAGGTCAGGAGTTCGTTCAGGGTGAGAATGATTGCAATTTAATTGCATGTAAGATCATCGATATTCTCGCTGGCACTGACCTATATAATTCTCTTTATAAAAAATATTCAACTAAAGAAGAAGGCTTGAAAATCTGCAAAGAATTAAGCGGGTATTCAAATATCCTTCAACCAATTAAGAAACATTTCAAATTAGTCACTGATGATTTACAGGACGGCGATTTACTGGTCACAGCCCACAAATTAGGAAACCGTAATTATTATTCCGTAGTTCCTCATTATTCCGGTTATGGCCTCGTTGAAGAAGATGGTATCTGGATGACCATTCCTGTTTCAGACATTGACTATGAACAAGTTTATAGATTCGGGGGTGAATAATGGGATTTGAAATATTGGTAGGCGCGGTTATTGCTGGTGCGTCTGCTGGGATGGCTGCTGCTGCAACATTTTCTGTTATGACCGCAGTCGCTATCGGTATGGCTGCTGGTGCAATGACCTTGATCGCTTCCACTGTAGGCGCACCAAAAACACCTAAAGTACAAAGCCCAGATAATGCGGTGACACTAGGAACATCAAACGATCCGAAAGCGGTGATACCAGTCGTTTTCGGTACTACCCGCACTGGCACAAACTGTGTTTACAAAGCAGTTTCTAAGCAAGAAAACAATAAGCTAGTGCAAATCTTCTCTGTAGCCGAGGGTGAAATCGACCATTACAAAGCACTCTTTATTGATAATAAAAATGTTCTTGTTGGTAAGAACATGACGATCCGTGATGGTATTCTCGATAAGGGCAACATTAAAGAAGAATATCGTAAAGTATTAGAAGTCGAGTTCCGCACGGGCAAGAATCCTAACACCGCTTTGTCGCTGGCAAAACGTCATTTAGGCTCAGACTGGACCGACGCTTTCAAGGGTAACGGCATTGCAACCATGTGTATTGTGTTACGTCGTGATGACAAATCTCTTGCTGCTGGTGTTGATATTCTCCAGCCAAATAGCCAGGTAGCAGTAGACGTTTGCGGCCTTAAAATCCGTAACCTTGAAACCAATGCTATTGAGGCTAGCACTAACGGCGTGGATCAGATTTTCCACTACCTAACAAATGAAAAATATGGCTTATCCGTACCAATTGAAAACATTAACGTTGATTCATTCCTGAAAGTACGTAAACAAGTACGCCAGATGGATCTACATTCAAACGGTGCATGTGATCCGAACGCCAGCTTTAAAGAAAACTTGACTAATCTTATGCAGACTTTCGGCGGGGTGATGTTCGAATCCTTTGGACGTATTACGCTGAAACTGGATGCTCCTGATATTGTTAAGCATACCTTCAATGAAGACAATATCATGATGGGTAAGGTATCACTGAAAACAGGTGGCACTAACGGTTATTTCAATACCATTAACGCGATGTATCAAGAACCATCAATTGACTATTCAGAGCAAATGCTACGTTATCCGGCTGATGCTGAAAACGATGCTACTGTTCGCGCAGATGGTCGAATTATTGCTAAGGATGTAGAATATCGTTTCGTTAAGTCTAAAGATCAGATTGATAAACTTGCGAGCATTGAGCGAAATAAATCTCGTATCACTCAGGTTATCAGCTTTATGACTACTGACGCATTCACTGCCGAAGTTTGGGACGTTATCAGCGTAACCTATGATGAATTGAAGCTGAATAATTCCTTATGGCGTATTACTGCAATTGATCGCTCGATTGATTCTGGTATTGCTGGGATGATGACTATCACCGCCACAGAATATAATTCTCAGGTTTATACTGACCTGAACTATGCGGCAACTCCAGACAATAGACCAAGTTTACCGGATTCAATGACAGTACAGAAGCCTACTAATTTCAGAATTAAGGCAACTGGTGAGACGATTTACGGTAAAAACGTTACTTTGACATGGGATGCACCGGAAGATTTTAACCGTTATGGTTTCCAGATTGATTACCGTGTAAGCGGATCACCTAACTGGATTAAGCTGGGACAGACTTCACAGCAAATTTTCAGTGTCAATGCACTGGCAAAAGATCGTTCCTACGATTACCGAGTTTGTGCTTTCGGTATCATCGCGCGATCCGATTGGGTAGAACTGGTTAACCAGAATCCTACCGTTACCTATGAATTGCCGACTCCGGTTATTCGAATCAAAAATCAGGGTAGCACGCCAGGAACTTTCGAAGGTAATGATCTGATTATCGAATGGGAAAACCAGCAACAATTAGATGTGATGATCAACGGTGAAACTAACAAGTTTAGTGACCTGTTTGAAGCATACATTATCAAGGTGACTAACAAGGCTGGTAAGTCTATTCAGTACCGTACCCGCGATCCTGAATCATGGACTTATACGCTTGATATGAACCAGTTTAACGGCCTTTCGCGTCAACTTACGGTAGAAGTATCAGCTAAGGGCTATAACAACTCAGAGAGCGCCCCAGCGCGTTTAGTGGCTATCAACCCACAACATAAGCCAATGAAAGGTTTTAGTGCGCGTGGTGGCTTTAATACTGCGTTTGTTAGCTGGGCGGATGACGTAGAACATGACTATGCAGGGTCAATCATCCAGTATGCAACCGACAACACTTTCTCAGATGCAAGGGCAGTAAGCACGAATAGTGTTAGCCATACTTCCTTTGATATTGCTGACGGTGATTATTATATCCGTGGTGCTCACTACGATATTTTCGGTATGGATGATGCTGTTTGGTCTGAACCGTATTTCATGCAAATGAAGTCTACGATTAGTTGGGACGATCAGGACAAAGAAGCACTGGAAGACCTGATCGGTTTACAAGATCGCTTAGATGAAACTATCGCGGATGCTATTAAGCAAGCTGGCGCTAATGCCGATGCTAAAATTGATGCAATGCATAAGCAAATCACTACCGAGACGGGTAAAACTGTTCAAGCCTCAGCCGATACTCTCAAGAGTCTGATTGCTTCTGGTGATAAGGCAAGTTCAACTAAGATTGATCAGGTTAAAGCTGAACTGAAAGGCGATATCACCAAAGAAGTTAGTGCATCTGCTACTAGCCTGAAACAAGCTATTGCTACCAGTGAAGCAGCAAGCGCAAGTAAGATTGACCAAGTTCGGGTAGAAATGGATGGCAAGATTGCTGGTGTGAATCAGGAAGCAGATGTAAAAATCGATGCTTTGAAGGGAACCATTAACAGCAAATATAATCTGGCGGTTAATGCAGATGGTCGCGTGGCTGGTATTCACATGAGCGCAACCAACGATCCGGCACAACCGACGAGAATCATCTTTAATGCTGATAAAATCGCGGTAGCTCCACAGGATGGATCGGGTATTTGTCCTTTTGGTATCGAAGGTAACAAGGTTTATCTCGATAATGCGATGATTCGTAATGCTGCAATTGGTACAGCCCAGATTAATGATGCGGCAATTACTACCGCTAAGATCGGCAATGCTGCAATTAACAGCGCGAAGATTCAGGACGGGGCAATCACTAACGCCAAGATCGTAAACGGTGCTATTGATAATGCCAAAATTGGTAACTATATCCAGTCTTCCAACTGGAACGGATCTACCGGATGGCATATCAACAAGAACGGGTCCGCTACGTTCATGAACGCTACCGTTAAAGGTAATATCACGGCTGATTCTGGTACTCTGAACAACGTCACGATTAACTCTAGCTGTGTTATTAAGGGTATGCTTGAAGCTACTCAGGTTAAGGGTGATTTCGTTAAGGTGATTGGTCGTAAGTTCCCGCACCGTGATGTTAACGTTGATAATGGTTATGCTGGCTATCCACAGGGTACGGTCACTGTTCGCGTTGAAGATGATCACAAGTTCGATCGTCAAATCGTTATTCCGGCAATTAGTTTTGGTGGATTGCGAGCGCGTGAAGGGTCGAACAATAATACCTATTACGACACCTGTCGCCTGATTGTTCGTAAGAATGGGTCAGAGTTGTATAATAGGGCGTATGGCGGTAATACTGGTCTTTACTCAGGTGTTATTGATATGCCAGCGGGTAAGGGTGCTGTGACCTTGACCTTTGAAGTGCAATCAAGCGCAATCAACAACTGGACGCCTAGCACATGGATCAGTGATTTAACAGTAATGGTAACTAAAAAAGCCACTACTGGTATTACTGTTTCTTAAAATTTAATTTTAATAATTAATCCCGCTTAATTCTTTTGGGTTAGGCGGGATTATTTTTATCTAAATAATTTTGCCATTAAACTATATAAAAATATCGGGGGCGTAATGACTGAAATTATATATGGCGGTATCGGTGTTATCGCCTTAATTTGTGGTGGTCTTTGGAGACTTCACCGAAATCAATTAGCAACTGAAAATAGGTTATCTAAATTGGAATCCAGCGACGCATTGTTAAACCAGAAGTTTGAGACGATGCAGAATAACCATACTCAGATTGCTGAACGTGTTTACCAAATGGAACAAACACTACACGGTATAGAGAAGAAAGTGGTTGCGATGGACGCCAAATTTGACCAAGTTCTCGACATACTCAAACAAAAATAATAATAAAGGGGTGAATATATGAAGAATAAACTTAAGAAATATTTTGGTTATCTCTTGATTGTCGCCCTCACTTATAACGTAGCTATTAGACCTCTGCTAACGTCCTTTGGGCTTGAACTCCCGGCTATGACCGTGGATGAACAATTGCTAAGGACACTGGCGGGGGTCTTTTCGTTATTAGGGGGCTAACATGGCAACCAGTACCAATAAACGAAACGCTCTAAGGACTAAGAAAGCGTTACGGCAATGGTCTGAAAAGGCAACCGATACATTCGAAAGGGCACTAGGGGAAGGAGCGATCTTTGCTTCCAGAGCACTCCAGAAGAAGATTAACAAGAATGTTGATAGACCTACTCGATGGACTCAACAAGCTGTAGGTAATACCAACTACAAGAACCGATCAGGGACGAGACACCAAATCTTCATCAAGGGCGCAAGGGATAAGGACAAGAAGATCGGCAGTCAGGATGACTATCTGAAACACTATTTCGATGGTGGCAAAATCAATAAGCTAGTGCCAATTGCCAACGGTAAGGTCTTAGACGCCCACGGGAACATTAAGGCCATCAAAGGCGGTAAGATGATGCGTAACCTCGAAAACGGCAACTTCATCAAGGTAGAGAACAAGGAAGGGACTTTTATCATGAAGAAGTACAAGCCTAAGAAATCCCGAACCAAACGCGCTAGGAATGGATCGGCGGTGGCAAAACGTCGCTTAGAGAAACGCATCCAGAAACAGAGTAAGCGAATTGTTGCCGTTAAGTCGGATAAAATTTCTACTCGTTATTCGACGCTAGGATCGTGGGAAAGCAACGAGGAAATAATGCTTAAGAACATTAATAAGCACATTAAATCGCGCATGAGATATGTTTAATCCATAAATACCCTCATAGAATCTTATGGGGGTATAACATGGCTAAAAATATTTTCACTGAATTTCCTACTTATCCGGTCGATCAGCTTTCCGGTATTTTTATTAATGGCATTAGTCCAGAATCAATGACTTATGATTTTGAGGCGAAGAGAGTTAAACATAAACAATATAAAGAATGTATCCGTGACCATGAAAAGGGGACCGTGTTTTGTGTCGCTACATTGGCTAAACGTCCTAAGTATCGTTTTCGTGTCGGGCAAGAAGTCGATGTAGTTAATCCTTATAGCTTTAATTGTCTGGGCGATGCACGCGCGGTGTGTGTAGGTACTGCTCCTTATTATATCAAGGGTATGCGCTTTATTGGTTATATCTTCGAAATGATCTAAGGGGGTAATATGTTAAGCAAACATTTTTCTCGCAAGGAATTTAAATGTAAATGCGGAAAATGTGATTATGATACAATCGACGCTGAATTACTGGTAATTCTTGAGGATGTACGAGAGCACTTCGGTAAACCAGTGATTATTAACAGTGGCAACCGTTGCCCGACTCATAACAAGAATGTAGGCGGGGCAGCCAATAGCTATCACGTTCGAGGCCGTGCGGCTGACATTGTTATCAAGGGTGTCTCACCTGATATTGTTCATGCTTATCTTGATGGGAAATATCCTACTCAATACGGCTTAGGAAAATATAAAACATTTACGCATATCGATTCCAGATCAAAAAAATCACGGTGGAATGGATAAAACAAAAGCGCCTCTGGTGGGCGCTTTTTTGTTAGAATATGCTGGCGACGTTAGCTATATTTCTGACCATTTTTTCATTATAGACAAATATACCGCAGACGATAAAGTCGTTTTGACGAAGTAGATCCGTCTCTGGTTGAAGTAATGAAAGAACCGGAAGACCTAGAGCTTGATTTAAGCCAATTATAGACTCTCTAACGCAATTAAATTAAAAAGGGGTACGGATGTACCCCTTAAAGCGTTTGGTTCGTTATACGGCGATTTAGGCCGCCTATGATTTATTTTCTTGTTCTATGAAAATCTTTCTCACCTCATCAGAATAAATGTCTAGTGATTCCTCATAACATTTTCTGTATTCATCGTAATTACTGGTGGTCTTTTGACATAGCAATTTCAATGTCTTATGTGCTCCATCAATGAAAGCATCTTCTCTATAGGTTAGCGGTCTACGCATTTCTTGGTCTACGGTTGCCAATGCCAAGCAAGAATTCATAGATAAAATCAAACCTAAAATCTTAATCATCTTCATTAGCTTAAATTCCAAATTCTTGTAATGGACCTGGTATTTCTTCTTCTGGTTTCCAGTTCTTATCTGTCAGCATGTCTAAACATGGATGCAGAACAAGCCCGTTACTCTCCAGAATCTGCCTATCATTGATAGTCTTCAAATCAACGAAGATCCGGCCTTTCCTCGGTCCTCTTGAATTTTCTATTACAACTCTCTGGGTCTTGCCATCGATGTATTCCAGTACAAACAAGTTTTTGTACTTGTCAATCCTGCTACACCCGATCCGTTTTAGAGCTTGCTTAATCTTAAACCGGACCTTAATGCGATCCTCGTTGTAAACATCTTCTAAATCAAATTCTGCGAGCTTCTCCCAGCCTTGAGAGTCAACAGAATACATTTCCTCTTCTGCCATCTTAAGTTGATTGTAGAGTGTTTCACGCTCGCTATTGAGGGTAGTAATCTGATCGGCTAGCTCCTTCGTTGCTCCTGTCATAGCAGAAAGGGTAATCAGGTTATCAATCTTGCGTGATATTTCATCAATCTGTACTTTCAAAGCCGGAACCGGATTAGCCTTATCTTCAGCAATCCAGATTTTATCAGCCAGCAATTGCAATACAGCTTTCTCTAATTGGTCGCCGCGAAAACTCCAGTTTGTATGCACACATTCAATACGACTAGAGCGCATTGCATCGCATGAATAACGATATTGGTTAGGCCGTCTGTTTGTTCCTTTCACCTTAACCATAGCGGAACCGCAATGTTCACATTTCAGCAGATTAACACCACTAAGCAGGGGGATCGGTTTAGCTTCTTCTTTGTCTCCATAGTTACATGCTCTAACACCAATGCTTTTCTTAAGGTGATAAAACTCAGCGTCATCTAGCACACGAGGGTAATAATCCTTTAACTCATACTTAACGCCATCTACAGAGATTTCCTTGATACCAATCAAAGCGCGGGTATGGAACAACCTTTCAATCATTGCTCGTGACCAGTTTGAATGCCTCTTGTGACTTGCGGCTGGTGGTGGTGTATATGTCGCGTTAAGGTGATCCAGTATCTCGGCGGTAGACCGTCCATTCCTGCGTAATTCCACAACCTCCTGAACAATAGGGAAGAAGACCGGATCGGGACACACATAACCGGAAGTGGTATCAGTCCACCACATATTCTTTCCAACTTCCTCGATTGCCACAGCCGGATTTTGTGGATTTTCTTGATGAGCTTTAATCTTAATCAGTGCGCTTGAGTTAGTACGATTGCGCTTAGTCTGGCTTTCCTCATTACCACGGATGAATAAAAGGATGGAGAACATCAGGTCCATCGGGTTAGCGGTAACAGTATCAAGCGAGTAGATCTTGTTATCCATGCCAGTAACAATGGTTATCCCCCTACGGATGATTGAAAGGAATAACTCCTGCGCACTGACAATATCGGCACGGGATAAACGGTCCAAGTTTTCGATGAATAGCCAGCTACCAACAGGAACGGATCTACCTATTGCATCAAGGAAACGAGATAGCGCCCCTGTTTTGGAGTTAGCACCCTTAAACGCAGATACACCCAGATCCTGATAATCATTTACCAGTTCAAGGTCATACTTTACCGCAATCTCTCTAGCCATCCTGATTTGTCGTTCATAACTCGAACCATCATTCTGACGCATAGACGAGAAGCGAATATACGAATACAGTTTAGTTTTCATACCATTTCCAAACAAAAACGCCCCTACCGCGTATTATAACGATAGGGGCTAGGTGATTAAAGATTAAAGAATTTCACGGCAGCTAATCAGGGAATAAGACGTATCACCTTTTTTAACATCAAATATAGGCGCGCCATCTACAGAATGCAGATATTTGATGTAGGATTTACCATCTTCGGAACCATAATATTCTTCTTTCTCGTTCTTATCTTCTTTCAGTTTTGGACTTTTGATTGTTTTATCAAATACCGGATCGTTGAAAGCAAATTGACTATTATCATCATTCACTCGAACCTTTACACCGATAAAACTACGGTATTTGCCAGACGGCGCATGATAATAACGGTCGCCATCACTCAGGTAGCGTGTATCATCTCCTTTATATTCGAAGTAGGAATTGCACACATAATAGGTATAGGTATTAGCATTCGCAGCACCAACCAAACCCAGAGCAAGAACAACACCAGCGATAATCTTTTTCATAGTAGAATTTCCTCTTGTTGTTTGAATTACGATATATTTATATCATTAAAAGTTAATGCTAATAATCAGACCAAACACAACCGCACCAATCAAATCAATCCAGTTAATACACAGCGAATATTCTTTCTTGAATGTCTTAGATGAAATGCCATCATGAAATTGTTTCATTGCTCACCCCATACTAACGACAATATAAGAAAGACTAATCATGGTTGTGAGACTACCTCCCACGAATGAGATAAAAGCTAACATGTTTGATTCTCCATTTAAAAAGCGGTGGGAATTACACCCACCAAATTAGAAATTAATTAAGCGCGAACGATGGTCAGAGTATCCAGCAAACCTTTTTCGTATAATTCGAAACACGTTTTATATTGCTCAATCTTCCAACCGTAGCGGGTGATCTTATTCAGTAGAATAATCACGGTATTCTCATCTAGGTATTGTCCTTGCTTACCAATTACATATGACTCGCGGGATAGTCTCAGCTTACGGAAACCTTTAACACCTAATTCCTTAGCCACCGCTTTAACCTCGTTAATCTCACCTTCTGCGGCTACATATTCAGCGTCGATAATCTCAGTTGATGATCTCAGTGCTACCAGAACTAAGGCCATTGCTTCTTCTTCGGTACGAGCAACACCAGCTTTCTCGAAAGTCATCTCACCAAATTTACGAGTCATAATATTGAACATTGTCTGTATTCCGTTTAAATCGGCGGGAATAGTACCCGCCAAATTAGACATTACTTCTTGCTGATAAACTCTTTAGCGATAAAGTTGATTACTTCTTTCAGCTTCTTGTCTGTATCGATGCACGCTGGTAATTCTTCTTTAATATCCTGCGGCAGATACACATTGCCTTTAAAGTGGAGGAAACCATCATTACCAATCATGTAGGAGAACATCCATTCACAATCGTTATCCGCTTCCCAGAACGCCACGGTCTCATCCCCAATCAAGGTAATGTCCATGTTGCGACGCGCTGCGTAGTTGATGATTGCTTTACCGATGTTCATTGTTGTACCCCCTCGTGTTATTGTGGGTACATGATATTTGGCAAACCTAAACAGGAGATTACTCGCCTATTTAACTTGCACCATGCGACAAA